>VAPL010278847.1_pt1 | contig 24443 bp, 18 predicted proteins | sample 3395061 | NCBI WGS metagenome assembly VAPL01 (sample SAMN08290444, study PRJNA428436) | hydrothermal vent metagenome | isolation source: Deep-sea hydrothermal vent chimney 2 | place: Pacific Ocean: Juan De Fuca Ridge | depth 2182 m m | reverse complement strand
GTTCTACGCCGGTGCCAAGTACAAGCGTGACTGGTTGGCTAAATGGCTGGCTACGCCACGTCGTTTACGTCCAGCGGGTTATTTTTATTTCCAGAACATCAAAGCGGGTAAAAAACGCGATGTAGCTGACAAAATGTTATTAAAACCACATATGTCACTTCAGCCGGATGAGATCAATAAGGTGGTGGATTATTTAATGTCCCTGCAGGCCAAACCAACGAGTTTAAAGGCAGGCGAGTTCAAAAACGGCAGTATCTCAATCAGTTTCGGCGAAATGGTGTTTGAAAAATTCAATGGTTGTTCTGCCTGTCATGAGATCGAACCCGGGTACGGTGGATTGTCCGGCCCGGAGATGTACAGTGCTGCAAAACGTATGCAGGAAGATTACCTGGTTAATTATATACGTAATCCCCAGGCGTGGAACCCGAAAACATTGATGCCTAACAATCACGTCGCTGAAGCCAATATTCAAAAAATTGTGCAGTACCTGATTGCCTTGTCCGAGGAGAACTGGGATGAAAAGAAATAGACAGCGCGTGTTACTCGTTAATTTTCTACTCTTCGTGCTGGTCGCGCCAACCTGGGCTACCAGCGCTGAAGATAATTACAAAACGTATTGTTGGCAATGCCATGGAATGCAGGGTGACGGTAATGGCCTGAATGTGCGCGATATGTCAGTTCAACCACGTGACCATACCAGTGCAAAGGCCATGGGGGGGCGTAGCGATGCCGACCTGTTTAAAGTGATTAAGGAAGGCGGACTGGCCATCGACAAGTCCGTGCTCATGCCGCAATGGAGCGATACCTTGAGCGACGATGAAATCCACAGTCTGGTCAAGTATCTGAGGAAACTATGTCAGTGCAGCTAAACCAGTGCAGTTAAAAACCGTAGTAAAAAATCGTAATTAAAAACTATAGTTAAAAACTGTAACTAAAAACTGCAGTTAAAAAGTTATCTGTTTGCCCTTTGTCAGTAAAGGAAATAACAGGTTTTCGTTTAGGGAGAGCGGAATTAATAACACAGGAAATTAATGTAAATCACGAGGAGAGAGAGTATGTACAAAAAACTATCTATAAGTGCTGTGGCCCTGACTATTGGGCTGTCCGGCGCACAAGTGGCTTTGGCCAAGACGGTACAAGTCACCATGACGGCCAAAGAGACCACCGTTGTAATCGACAATAAGGGCACAAAATATAAAGCCTGGACTTTCGATGGCGCAATTCCTGGCAAAACGGTGCGTGTTACTGAAGGTGATATCATCGATTTTAAACTCATCAACCCGAAGACCAACAAGGAATCCCATTCCATGGATTTTCATGCCGCTGAGGTCGATGTGTTGGATGAGTTCGCGCCGGTCAAGCCGGGTGAAACCAAGCACTTTAAATTCAAGGCCAAGCGTGCCGGTGTCTGGATGTATCATTGTGGCTCCAGTGTTATGGCGCAACATATTGCGCGGGGTATGTATGGCGTGATCATTGTTGATCCAAAAGAGGGTTACAGCAAGGACTTCCCTAAACCGGATCGTGAATATGTTTTGGTACAAGGGCAGTATTTTCCAAAGGCTGATAACTACAAGGCGATGTTGAAAAACGAAGGTTCAGAAGGTTCGTTGATTAATGGCAAGATGTTTCATTATGATCCGGTGCATGATCCGGATGCCAGCCTGGTGTTGCAATCCAAACCGGGTGAACGTGTACGTATCCACTTTGTTAATGCCAATATTAATAATCCGGTCGCATTGCACCCGATTGCGGGTATCTGGGACCGTATCTATATCAATGGCAGCCCCAAGAACGTGCTTTATGATATAGCGACCTACGGTGTTGCTGTTTCCGAAGCAGTCAGTGCAGACATCGTTTCACCTGCTGACAAATCGACTAACGTCGCGATTGTGGATCACACCATGAGTGCTGCGTTACGTGGTGCTATCACCGTATTGATGAACAAGCCGGATGCCGATCCCAAAGCGGGTAAGGCTGGTAACCTGATTGTGCGTTAATTGGAAAATATTAAGTAGTAACTTTAAGCGTTAAAACTTTTAGTATAAAGAAGTAGTAAAAAGCAGTAGTAAAAAGAAGGGGTATATATATGCATATATGCCCCCTTCTTTTATACTGTAAATGCCGTGTTAATTGGAGTCGGTCTAACTTTTTTTTTCAGGTACGATGTTTTTCCTGCCACTGCAAAACCCAGCCATAGATTACCGGTAACACTAACAAACATAACAGCGTTGTCGTAATCATACCACCCACCATCGGTGCAGCAATTCGTTGCATGACTTCTGAGCCGGTGCCACTGCCGAACATGATGGGCAACAAGCCTGATATTACGGCAACGGCGGTCATCGCAATTGGCCGCACCCGTCCTGAAGTACCTTCGTGTACCGCTGCTTGAATTTCCGCTGCAGTTAATCGTGCCGCAGTCGGTACGGCCAGATGGTGCCGTGGATGAGGCATATCTTCTGTTGCGCCCGCCGCTTCAGCCAGACCTTTGGCATGCCGGTGTTTTTCCACGGCCTGGTTGATAAACGTCAACACCAGCACACCGATTTCAGCTGCTACACCGGCCAACGCGATAAAACCCACCGCGACTGCCACGGAGATGTTGAATCCATACCAATATACAACCCAGATACCCCCGATCAGCGCAAAAGGAATAGTCAGCATCACTGCCAGTGGCGCCAATACATTACGAAAATTAAAAAACAGCAACAAAAAGATAATCAACAATGTAAGCGGTATCACGATACGCAATCGTTTGGCGGCGCGTTCCATGTATTCAAACTGGCCGGACCAGGTCACTGTATATCCAGGGGGGATTTTGACTCGTTCTTCCAGCACCTGCTTGGCCTTGGTCACGTAACCGCCTATATCCGAGGTTTTGATATCGACATAGATCCAGGCATTGGGCCGTGCATTTTCACTTTTGATTACTGGGGCGCCACGACGTAACTGAATGTCAGCCACCATAGATAGTGGAATCTGTGAACCCGTCGGTGTTGGGATAAGCACACGCTTTAATGATTCAGGATTATCCCTGAAGTCACGCGGATAACGCAGGTTTACCGGATAACGTTCCAGGCCTTCCACTGTCTGGGTGATATTCATGCCGCCCACTGCTGATTTTATGACATCCTGAATGTCGCCTACCAGTAAGCCATAACGAGAGGCCGCTTCCCGGTCTATGTCGAAATCCAGGAAATAGCCACCTACGACCCGGTCACCAAAAGCAGACAGAGTTTCAGGTATGGTTTTCATAGCACGTTCAATTTCCTCGGACAAACGACCTAATTCTGATAAATCAGATCCACTTACTTTAATGCCGATGGGGGTCTTAATGCCAGTGGACAACATGTCGATACGGGTTTTTATCGGCATGGTCCAGGCATTGGCTAATCCCGGAAATTTTATCGCCTGGTCCATCTCTTTCATCAGGTCCTGAGTGGTCTTTGTTGGATCCGGCCATTGCTCTTGGGGTTTGAGGCGAATGATGGTTTCTATCATCGCAAGGGGTGCGGAGTCAGTTGCTGTTTCCGCGCGACCTACTTTTCCGAACACCGATACCACTTCAGGAAAAGTTTTGAGGATTTTATCTGTCTGCTGCAACAATTCTTTGGCCTTGGTAATGGAGATGCCCGGAAAGGTGGTTGGCATATACAATATATCACCTTCATTCAATGGCGGCATGAATTCTGACCCAACACGGGATAATGGATACAGCGTAGTGGCCAATAATACAATGGCCAATAATACGGTTAACTTGCGCCAGTGCAGGGTTTTAGCCAGTACAGGCGAATGCAGAAAATGCAATACCCGGTTTACCGGGTTTTTGGCCTCCGGCAAAATTTTGCCACGAATAAAATAACCCATTAATAACGGCACCAGAGTAATGGCCAGAATAGCCGCCGCGCCCATCGCATAGGTACTGGTAAATGCCAGCGGTTTGAATAACCGGCCTTCCTGAGCTTGCAGTGTAAAGATAGCCAGGTACGAGACCGTGATAATGAGCAGGGAAAAGAACAATGCCGGCCCGACCTCCTTTGACGCATCCAGTATTGCCCGCCAACGTTCATCCGAATTGAGCGGGGAACCTTTATCTCGTTCGCCATGTTCCAGATGCTTATGGGCATTTTCAATCATCACAATGGCCCCATCGACCATTGCACCAATAGTGATGGCAATACCGCCCAGAGACATGATATTGGCATTAATACCCTGCAAATTCATGACGATAAACGCCATTAAAATACCGACAGGTATAGTGATAATCGCCACGAATGCGGATCTGGCGTGCAACAGGAACACGATGCAAACCAGGCTCACGACAATGAATTCCTCAAACAATTTTTCTGTGAGGTTTTCTACCGCTCTTTCAATCAGGTCACCACGATCATAGACGGGAACGATTTCCACGCCTTCTGGCAAACCCTTGGCCAGTTCTTTTAATTTTTCGCGAACGCCTTCGATAGTGGCAAGCGCGTTCTCGCCATAACGCATAATAACGATACCGCCAGCGACTTCGCCCTCACCATTTAATTCCGCTACACCGCGCCGCAGCTCCGGACCGAGCTGCACATTGGCAATATCACGTAAACGAATAGGCGTGCCGCGTCCATCCACACTGACCGGGATGCTATTGAGATCTTCGATGGAACTGATGTAACCTTTCGCGCGCACCATGTATTCGGTCTCAGACATTTCGATCAGTTTGCCGCCGACATCATTGTTGGAACGCATTATGGCGTGACGTACTTTCTGCAACGGAATATTGTAGGTCGCCAGTGCGTTGGGATCGACTTCCACCTGGTATTGCTTGACGTACCCCCCTACGGACGCAACTTCGGAGACCCCGGGTACGGTTTGCAACGGATAACGCAAGTACCAATCTTGCAACGAGCGCAGTTTCGCCAAATCATGTTTACCGGATTTATCGACCAGGGCATATTCATAGATCCAACCCACGCCGGTTGCATCCGGGCCAAGGGAAGGCGTCACATTCTTGGGTAAGCGGCCACTAACGTAATTAATGTATTCCAACACCCGCGAGCGTGCCCAATACATATCGGTGCCATCCTCAAAAATAATATAAACGAACGACAAGCCGAAAAAAGAATAACCACGCACGACTTTAGCAAACGGTACTGCCAGCATTGCAGTGGTGAGCGGATAAGTGACCTGGTCTTCCACGACTTGTGGTGCCTGGCCAGGGTACTCGGTAAATACAATAACCTGTACATCCGATAGATCGGGAATCGCATCCAGAGGGGTATTTTTTAGTGCCCAGACACCCGTTACGATTATTATAAATGTAGCAATAAACACTAAAAATTTGTTGCGTAAAGAGCCTTCGATAATCGCTTTAATCATGACTACGATCCTCTTTTTCAGCCTTGTTTCCTTTGCTCTTATTGATTGAGTCCATGTTCATTGAGTCATTGTTCATTGAATCATTGTCAGTCACGCTCTCTGTCGAAGCCGGAGCACTAACGGCCTCCAACATTTTGGCCGTCGCTTCGCGCAGCTTGGATTCAGAATCGATCAGGAACAGTGCCGAAGCGACAACCTCTTCACCGACTTTCACGCCTTCTAGCACTTGAATCATGCCGTCGGCAGAAATGCCCAACTTGACTTCGCGGGGTTCAAATTTCCCCGGTCCCCGGACAACGAACACTTGTTCCCTGTTGCCGGAACGTACTACCGCTTGCGAAGGTATAACAATCGCATCCACCTGGCGGCTGGCATGAATGGTCACCTCGGCGAACATGTCTGGTTTTAGCAATAATTCTGAATTATCGAATTCCAGACGCACCTTGACGGTACGCGTCTTGGCTTCGGCATAAGGATAAATGAAACCAATTCGACCATTGAACGTTCTGCCGGTGACACCCGTTAGTTTCATCTCAACGCGATCATCCACTTTCACCCAGGGCAATTCGTATTCATAAACATCGACGTATACCCATACTTTGGAAAGATCGGCCAGCATATATAACTCGGTTTTAGGTGTAACGTATTGCCCCTCTCTAATACCTATTTTCATTACAATGCCATCGTACGGTGAATGAATATGGATATATTTTTTGATTTTCTTATTTTGTTCGAGTTCGCGAATCTGGTGCTCTGGCACATCTAACAACTGCAAACGTTCATATGATGTTTTCGCCAAATCTATAGCGCCCTGGCGAATCTCTTTAAACGGGCTATCAGCCAACACTTGCTTGTTTTTCAATGCCAGAAGATATTCTTCCTGACTGGAAACTAATTGTGGAGAATAAATACTGAGTAAAATGTCATCCTTTTTTACCGCTGAACCGGTTTTATCCGTGTGTAATTTTTCAATCCAGCCTTGAGTTTTAGGATGCAGGCGTGTTAAACGTTCCTCATTGAACTCCACTCTGCCCACCGCACGAATTGATCGGCTCAAAACGCGTTGTTCTACTTTTGTTGTACGTACTCCGATATTTTGTACAGTTACCGGATCGATTTTCACCGTACCCGCTACGTCACTGCCATTTTCGCTGTCTGCGTAGACCGGAACGTAGTCCATACCCATTTCATCTTTGGCGGGTACCGGTGATGTCACAGACGGGTTCATGGGATTGCGGTAGAATAATGGTTTGCGTGCAGATGCAACATTGGATTTTGGGTCCATCGTTTGCGACACTTTGCCCGAGCCTAACCAGTACCCACTAGCAACGCCGATCGCTAATGCTATAAAAACTGTGATTATCGTAATCTGTTTGCTCATTAGATCCACCTCGATATATATTTTATTAATTTCTGTCAGCTAAATGGGAACTCGTTTCGTCATCGCCGCTGCTCCGTGACATAGTCATTTCTTCCCCTCCTGCCGCAGCAACCAACCTCGCCAACGCCTGGTTGCCCTGAGAAAATAGTTTCCAATAGCGTGTCTCATAGTTAAACAAGGTAATTTGTGCACGCACCAGATTAAGAAAATCTACCTTGCTGACCTGGTAGGCAGATAGCATGGACGCAACTGTTTGGTTGGCCTGGGGGATAATGCCGGTTTTTAACAAGGAGACTTGTTTGCGGGTCTGTTGATAGTCGGTTAGGGCTTGTGATACAGCCGCCGCAACTTTTCCTCGTTCATCTTCCAGCCCATATTGTGTTTGGCGTAACTGACTGGTACGTTCATCCACTCTCTTATCTTGTCGTGAACCGGCATACAGAGGTATATTTATGCTCAGCATTACAGATAGAAAATCTGCGCGTGAACTGCCATTCATATTATTTCCGTTGCGAAAGCCATATACAGCACCTAATTTAAAATCAGGATAATATTCTTTTTTTGCAAGTTTAAGACGTGCCTGTGCCGCATCAACCTTGTTTTGCAGGGCTGACAACAAAGGTCGTGCGTGTGCTCGCGTTTGCAATAGTTGCTCGCTATTTATTTCAGCTAATGTATCTGCCACTTGTGCTGGTAACTTTACCTGATTTCGCATAGGCTGATTTAGCAATACATTCAGCCGCGCTTCTTGGTTGCGGCGCGCGCCTCGTAGATTAATGGTTTTGTCTTCCAGTTTTGAAAGTTCAAGCTGGGCCAGCAGCACATCCTGTTGCAATCCCTTTCCCACCCTGTACTTGGTTTGTGCAATATCAACTAGCTGCTGCAACAATTGCCGGTTTCTGGCGATAATTTCCAGCGCCCTATCCAGAAAATGGAGATTCCACCACACTGTTTTAACATCGCGTACCAGTTTCAAGCGCAGCTCATCTACATTCCAACGTGCGGCAAGTTGCTCGTGTTCGGCAATCTCCTCATGCAATGCAAGTTTTCCTGGGTAAGGAAGCATCTGCGAAAACCCGATCTGTAACTGGGTCATGGCCTCCTGTTGTAAATCAAAACTGTCCACCGGTACATTCATCGCATTGAACATCAACATTGGATCAGGTAGTGAACTTTTTTGCGAGGGTACTGCTGCTAACGCATCGGCTTTTGCCTGAATCGCTGCGAGGCCGGGGTTCTCTGTAATCAAGATATCTATTGCGTCCTGCAGTTTCAGCTCGTCGGGCATAATGGTTTCGATAGCTTCAGTTTGATTTGTAGCCAGGTAATACGTGTCACTCGACTCACCCCAAGCAAACTGGCTCGAACTGATTATTAACAGTACAGTAAGTCCAAATTGAGAAAATTGCTGTTGTATTCTTTTTTGCATAAATACTCTCCTAAAGCACAACCTAAATTACATTGTGGCAGATAGAAATCCACAAAGATTACTCTGGGGTTAATCCTCGAATATACGTAAAAAAACTTTAACTAATTAGGACAAATGCGTAGCTGTAACAATAATTACGCTATCACGAAGGACTTAAGATAGAACTACAATGGGGGGTCTTATCTCTGCAGGCAATGTAATGTTGTAAAATGAAGTTTGTAGAACGTGTTGAAACACGTTTTGACCAGGAGGTGTTTTTCCGAAAGTAAAGCCGATGATTGAAGCAGGGCAACAGCCACCGCCACTATGACAAACTTCACCGTGGCTTATTGCCAAACAGTGGTCTGTGTTTTGATCTGAGTTTTGATAGGTATCTTGAGCGAATGGTTTTTCCGTCCTGGAAAGAGTCTTACCGGTAACCTTTGAACCTTCATCGGTTGAGGAATGGAATAAAACACGTTGATCGGATTCAGCGACCGCCGCATACACTTCCGATGAATGAATACCTATAACCATAAGCACCACCAAGGAAATGCTTAGCCATAGACCGGAATTAAAAATAGTACGTTCAGTTAACATTACATTATTATTATATGTAAATAAACCTCTGCGTCAAGCTGATACTAATATTGAAGTATGTACATATGACTGCCGTAATAGGTTCTATAATGCAGTAGGCAATAAAAGCAGCAGGCAATAAAAAACCGGAATGCACGGGATGGGAATGTGCAGTCCGGTATAAAAGAGGATTGCGGAATGACAATGCATATGGGGAAGTGGGAGGGAGCAACGTCATAAATGCAATCCTTGTATGTTTTATACAGGCTCCATTGGGACCAGACTGCCAACTACGTCACAAAAAGAAGTGCTTATTTTGTGGTCAAGTACTTATCGTTTAGGTATCAATGGCTTGTGCATTGGCGTTACCTATATAATTTCGAGGTTCGAGCTGTTTTAAATGCTCTTTCACATCGTTTGGTAATTCAAGCTGATCGATAAATTGGTGCATTATCTCTTTATTAACCCGTTGACCGCGGGTTAATTCTTTAAGTTTTTCGTAAGGCTTTTCGATACCATAGCGTCGCATGATGGTCTGAATGGGTTCAGCGAGTACTTCCCAGTTATCGTTCAGATCCTGGTCCAACTTGGTGGCGTCGATCTCAAGTTTGCTAATGCCTTTGAGTGCCGATTGGTAAGCAATGACAGAATGTGCGAGGCCAACACCGATATTGCGTAATACAGTCGAGTCAGTGAGATCGCGTTGCCAACGAGAAATGGGTAATTTTGCAGCCAGGTGTTCAAACAGGGCATTTGCCAGCCCGAGATTGCCTTCTGAATTTTCAAAATCAATGGGATTGACTTTATGTGGCATGGTAGATGAGCCGATTTCGCCTGCGATGGTTTTTTGTTTGAAGTAACCGACCGAGATATATCCCCATATGTCTCGATTGAAATCCAGTAACACCGTGTTGAACCTTGTCATCGCATGAAACAGCTCAGCGATATAATCATGCGGTTCGATCTGAGTTGTATAGGGATTGAAATTGAGGCCGAGTTCTTCCACGAAATTTTTAGCCACACTCTGCCAGTCGATTTCCGGGTAGGTAGCCAGATGCGCATTGTAATTGCCGACAGCACCGTTTATTTTTCCCAGTATTTTCGTGTTGGCTATCTGTTGGCGTTGGTTTTTCAGGCGTTGAACGGTGTTTGCCATTTCTTTACCGACGGTTGTCGGCGAGGCTGGCTGGCCGTGTGTTCTCGATAACATGGGTTGTTGCGCAGTTTGATGCGCAAATTGTCTGATTGACTGTATTACGTTATCTAGAAGAGGTAGTACCACCTGGGAAACCGCGGTGTGCAGCATAAGTGCATAAGCGAGATTATTGATATCTTCAGAGGTACACGCGAAATGAATAAATTCACTGACTTTATTTAGCTCATCCTGGTCAGCAATTTTTTCCTTCAGAAAATATTCGACTGCTTTGACGTCGTGATTGGTGGTACTTTCTATCTCTTTAATGCGTCGTGCGTCTTGCAGATTAAAATTATCCACGATTTTGAGCAAAGTTTGTGTGGCCTGATCGCTAAATGCGGGTACTTCACCAATGGATGCGTTCGCAGCAAGCGTTTGCAACCAGCGAACTTCAACCAGGACGCGGTGCTTAATTAAACCAAATTCGCTAAATATTGGGCGTAGCGCCGCTGTTTTGCCTGCGTATCGACCATCTATAGGCGATATTGCAGTGAGTGAGTCTAATTCCATTCGTTATCCCGTTGTTGAAATTGAGGGTTACTTTTATTCTCTGCATGTCGAGCGCGTATTATCGCACAAAATAACCCTATTGGTGTTTTCCATAGTAAAAAACGGTTTAAAAACACCCTATGTGATTTTAACTGACAAAAAATCGCTAAAATAAGCTATTCTAGGCTCACTTGAAGATCAACCAGATATAAAGGAATACACGTACATGCTTGATGAGTATAAAAAGCATATCGACGAGCGTCGCAAACAGGGTTTACCGCCCCTACCGTTAACCGCAGAGCAAACCGCTGCTGTGGTCGATGGCTTGAAAAGTGCTTCAACATCCGAAGCTGAGTTTCTGCTGGACTTATTAAGTCAGAATGTGCCACCTGGAGTAGATCAGTCGGCCTATGTGAAAGCGGGTTTCTTATCTGCAGTGGCGAAGGGGTCTGAAACGTGTTCAGTGTTGAATAGAATACAAGCGACGGATTTACTGACAACCATGCTTGGCGGTTATAACGTACAACCTTTGATTGATTGGTTGGACGATGATCAGGTAGCCCCTCCCGCCGCAAAGGGGTTGTCGCAGACATTACTTATCTTTGATGCATTCCACGATGTTTTAAAACTATCAAAAAGCAACAAATGGGCGAAGCAGGTTATTGATTCCTGGGCGGCGGCCGAGTGGTTTACTGGACGCGATGCATTGCCAGAAGAAATAACGCTGCGTGTGTTTAAAGTGCCGGGTGAAATCAATACCGATGATTTATCCCCCGCGTCGGAAGCCTGGAGTCGCCCCGATATTCCGCTGCATGCCAAAGCAATGTTAGTGAGTAAAATGCCGGATGCGTTGGATAAAATTAAAGAGCTTGTAGCTCAGGGATATCCATTGGCTTTTGTGGGCGACGTAGTGGGTACCGGCTCTTCAAGAAAGTCAGCGATAAATTCTGTATTGTGGTACATCGGTTCAAAAATCCCCTTTGTTCCCAATAAAAAACAAGGCGGCGTTATTCTCGGTGAAAAAATTGCACCGATTTTTTATAATACCGCTGAAGACTCAGGTGCATTGCCCATAGAGTGCGACGTCAGCAAACTTAATATGGGGGATGTTATAAAGATAAAACCGTATGAAGGACGGATAACGGACGAGCAGGGCGAAACCTTGTCAGAGTTTGAACTTCGTCCATTTACACTCTCTGATGAAGTGCGTGCAGGGGGTAGAATTCCGCTTATTATTGGTCGGGGGTTAACCGACAAGACGCGCAGTGCACTTTCTCTGCAAGCGTCGAACGTCTTTTTACGCCCGCAGGCAAAACCGGATAAGGACAGCAGTGGGTTTACTTTGGCACAAAAAATTGTGGGTAAGGCCTGTGGTGTAAGCGGTGTTCGACCGGGTACGTACTGTGAACCGCATATGACAACCGTGGGTTCGCAGGATACCACCGGTGCGATGACACGCGATGAGCTTAAAGAACTTGCCTGTTTGGGGTTTTCAGCTGATCTGGTGATGCAAAGTTTTTGTCATACGGCGGCCTATCCAAAACCTGTCGATATCCAGTTGCAACACGATTTACCTGAATTTATTCGATCGCGAGCGGGTGTTTCTTTACGACCCGGTGACGGTATTATTCATTCGTGGTTAAACCGCATGTTGTTACCTGATACTGTGGGTACGGGTGGTGATTCTCACACACGCTTTCCTATGGGAATCAGTTTTCCAGCGGGCTCCGGTCTGGTGGCGTTTGCCGCTGCGATGGGGGTTATGCCATTAGATATGCCTGAGTCAGTATTAGTGCGCTTTAAAGGGGAGATACAACCTGGCATTACCTTGCGTGATCTAGTGAACGCGATTCCTTATGTTGCCATTCAAAAGGGCCTATTGACTATCGCGAAACAGGGTAAGAAAAATGTATATTCAGGCCGCATTCTGGAAATTGAAGGTTTGCCTGATCTTAAAATCGAACAAGCATTTGAGCTGGCTGATGCTTCTGCTGAGCGTTCTGCGAATGGCTGTACGGTGAAATTAAGCAAACAACCGATCACTGAATACCTGCAATCCAATATGACATTATTAAAGTGGATGATCAGTGATGGTTATGGCGAGAAGCGCACGATTCAACGACGCATTGATGCCATGCAGACGTGGATTGATAATCCAGATTTGTTGCAAGCAGATAAAGATGCAAAATATGCCGAAGTCATTGAAATTGATTTAAACAAGATAACCGAGCCGTTGTTAGCGTGCCCGAATGATCCTGATGATATTAAACGCTTATCGGAAGTGGCAGGCGAAAAAATTGATGAAGTTTTTATCGGTTCGTGTATGACAAATATCGGTCATTACCGCGCAGCCGGTGCAGTACTGGAAAAAGCCGGTAGAGTACCGACAACACTGTGGATTGCACCGCCGACGAAAATGGATAAACATCAATTAACCGAAGAAGGTTATTACGCTATATTCGGAAAAGTCGGCGCGCGTATCGAAGTGCCGGGGTGTTCACTTTGTATGGGCAACCAGGCGCGGGTTGCAGATGGTGCGACAGTCGTGTCAACATCAACCAGAAATTTTCCCAATCGATTAGGTAAGGGTGCAAAGGTATTTCTCTCATCCGCTGAGTTAGCAGCAGTGACGGCAAAGTTAGGACATCTACCCAGCGTGCACGAATATCAGGAAAACATAAAAATGTTGGAACCCATGGCGGCTGATATTTATCGTTACCTGAATTTTCATGAAATAAAAGAATATAAAGACGCGGCAGAGACCGGCGTATCGGTGAGTTTCAATTAGTCGCTTTTTTTTCGTTTATAGGTTGTTTTGTCAGAACGGGAAAGTAGCCGATAGCGAACACCATGAAAGCGAGGGTCCACAGAAGCTGTGAAATCATAATCCACATGCCGTAATACTGCGCCGCCAGAAGGGGCAATAAAACACGCACGATACTGCCGACAAGCACCAGCAGGAAGGTGGGCCACAGAAAAAAGGGCGGGTTAAACACATTACGTCCGGTGTGTCCGAGCGATACGCGGGCCATCATGCCAATGGTAACCATGCCGATACAACCATAAGCGAAAGCATGTACCGCCAGCATGGCGTTGATATTCAAAAAATAGGCGGATGCGTACAAAATAAATCCGACAATAATCCAGCCATAACCAATATAGAGAATCCATAACAGCGGCTTTTTCCAAATGCCAGCAGTGTGCCAACTAAGCAGACGAAATGCATGTATACCGGCTAACAGGATTGCGGTACTGGCGGCATACATCGGTAACGGATAGAAGACTTCTATCACCAGAAACACCAGCATCAGTAGCAGGCTTGCGATGCTAATCCATGGATGATTGCGAAGTTTGACAGGATAACCGACTCCCTTTTCTATAAAGAACGGAATTACCCTGGACCCCATCAGCATGATCAGTGAAATAATGGTGTACAGTCCTGTATAGAGTCCCATGCGGATGCCGTTGTCCAGAAAATTGAACAATCCAAGGTAGAACAAAATGTTTCCGGCGAACAGCAAGCCCAATTTAGACCAGACACCTATTTGTTTCCATTGTCTTACTTTGATTATGGGTAGTAATACCAGTACACAAACCAACAGATTAAAGAGTAGGTCGAGAACCGCCATGATTAGCAGGGTGCTGTTAAACGGCAGGTAGGGCATCAGCCGGGCCAATCCCCATATCGCAGTGAGAACAAACAAGGGAAAACCGTGAATGGTCTGAACACCGGTCCAGTTTTTAACGGCGGTTAACAAAAAGCCCGCGATAACGGCCATGCCATATCCGTAGATCATTTCATGAGCGTGCCAATGGACACTTGTAAGTCGGGGGTCGGGTAAAATTGTCTGCTGGTATTGGTAAACCTGTATCCAAAGAATGGCTGAAACAATGGCAAACAAACTGCCTAGTAGGAAAAATGGCCTGAAACCCAGGTTAAACAAGGCGTAGCGTGATGTTTGTAACTTGGTTATTTGCATAGACCATTGAATCTAACAGATTGACCGCAAGGGGAAAAGCACCAGGACAGGCGTCTATATTGGCCATTGATGCAGCTCAAGATGATTTCCCCTCATACGCATTCCCGGAAAACATCACCACGACCGGTATATTGTAAAGGTTCCGCCCCCTGGGCCGACATCAGATATTGATGGGTTGGCAAGCCTGCGGGCGGCGGCGTACGGATCTGGCCCTGTTTCTCCACACAACGAATGACCGGGATACAGACATGAAGCTTGATCAAGCATATTGGACTCAGACAACCGGGTGGCTGCCCGACAACACACTGAATACACCGGACCACCGCGCCGATTGGGTATTGGTGTTCGGGTCAACAGAAAACATCGGTAATCTGCAAAGGTTGGCTGAGATACGCGCGGCCTATCCCAATGCCATACTCAGTGGCTGCTCCACAGCGGGTGAAATCTACGACACCACCGTGTGGGACGATACCCTGACGCTCACGGCCATCAATTTTCGTGACACACAGGTAAAATCGGTTTACGAACACATTAACAATGCCGACGACAGCTTTCAATGTGGTGCACGACTTGCCCAGGCCATCCCCCATGAAGGTTTGCGACATGTGTTCGTGTTGTCCGATGGACTGCAGGTCAATGGCAGCGAACTGGTGGTGGGGCTTACGGCTCATCTACCGTCGGACATCACTATTACCGGTGGACTGTCCGGGGATGCCGGGCGATTCGAGAAAACTCTGGTGATTCACGACGATCAGGCCCGTTGCAACGAGGTCGCGTTGATCGGACTTTACGGCGAGTCACTTAAAATTGGTTACGGCTCGCTAGGTGGGTGGGACTCTTTTGGTCCGGAGCGACTTATTACCCGCTCCGACGGTAACGTGTTGTATGAAATGGATGGCAAGTCCGCATTAGAGTTATACAAGCATTATCTGGGTGAGCATGCTGAAGGCCTGCCTGCCACTGGTCTGTTATTTCCCCTCAGTCTGCGTTCTGGTGACAGCGATGACGGTGTGGTACGCACCATCCTGGCGGTAGATGAGAAAAATCAGAGCATGACCTTTGCCGGGGAGATGCGCGAAGGCAGTTACGCGCGATTGATGAAGGCCAATTTCAATCGTTTGGTGGACGGCGCCATGGGTGCGGCCGAAACCAGTCTGCAGGCCATTAACGGAGCAAATCCCGAATTGGCGATACTCATCAGCTGCGTAGGCCGCAAGATGGTGCTCAAACAACGCATCGAGGAAGAGGTCGAGGCGGTACGTGAGACCCTCGGACCACAGTCGACGCTCACCGGGTTCTATTCCTACGGCGAAATATCACCGTTCACGCCCGGTGCCAAATGTGAGCTACATAACCAAACCATGACTATAACCACACTCAGCGAGGCATAGGTTGGGCGCTCGTACGTACGCGGTGTGCCAGCATCATGCCCAAAAGACATAGCCTGCTACAACGGCAGTTACGCAAGCAATTTGGCGGCGAAATTCCGTCGTACCTCGCAGCGTTCATCGGCATGGTGGACGCTGCCTATCATGAATTTGATGCCGATCGAGCGATGGTGGAGCGATCGCTGGAATTGAGTTCGCGGGAATTATTACAGGCCAATAGTAACATTCGTGCAGTGTTGGCTGCGTTGCCCGACTTGTACGTGTTGGTGAATGAAAATGACATTATTGTCGACTACCAAGCAGGTGACAATGTCGACATCGCCGCCCGGGCTGAGCAGGTGATCGGCGACCCTATCCAGGCGATGGCCCTGGTGGCTAACAATCCGCAATTGCTGAACGCAATACAACGTACCCGTATTGACGCCGGACCCGTCAATATGGATTTTCAACACCGGCAGAAGGGGCGGTTGCTTTACCTGGAAGCGCGGCTGTTCCCGGTGCTGGGCCACCAAATCGCCATCCTGTTTCGCGACATAACCGATCGTAAGCTTGCCGAAACAAAACTGTTTGTCAGTGAGCGGCGACTGCGCGAACAGAATCGCTTGATAATGGACACCGCGAAAAGCGACTATCTTAATGAAGGCGAGCTTGAACGGGTCTACGATGAGATCACCGTCACGGTAGCGCATGGCATACATGTGCAACGCGTGGGAGTATGGCTCTATAATGACGACCAGACCGAGTTGGTATGCGCCAAACTCTATGAGGAGCGTGACGAGAAACGCCATTCTTCCGGGATGGTGTTGTCGGCTGGCGATTATCCGCTCTACTTTGAGGCTTTGCGTTCGGACCGCAGCATCGCCGCAAACAATGCCCACACCCATTACGCCACCAGAGAATTCTCCGGGTCCTATCTAACTCCGCTGGGTATCAGTTCCATGCTGGATGCCGCGATTAATATTGGCGGCCGTGTTGTCGGGGTATTATGCAGCGAAAACGTGGGACCAGTACGTCAGTGGGCACCCGAAGAAATTGCCTTCGTTAACTCCATGGCCGACTTCCTGTCGTTGGCCATGGAAACCAGGGAACGTCAGAAGGCGCAGGCGGCATTGTCAGAAAGCGAGGACAAGTTTCACATTCTTTCCGAAACGACCGACAGCATCATCGTGGTGTTTCGTGATCAGTTCCTCTATACCAATCCCGCATTTCAACGCATTAGCGGATACAGTCATGAGGAATTGGGGCGGCGTGGTCTGGTTGATCTGATACACCCGGATTCGCAGCAGATAGTCGAGCATTTGGTTGCGCAATACCAGCAGGGGATAGATGAGAACATACGCGAGGAGATTCGCATACGCGATAAACAAGGCAAAGAGCATTGGCTGTTTCTCACCTCTGGACTGATTCAGTTTGAGGGCAAGCTCGCGGGTTTGGCTACCGCCTTTGATATTACCGAACGAAAGCAGATCGAGGATCAATTGCGCCACCAAGCCTTTCACGACAAGCTGACCGGGCTTCCCAACCGAGCCCTGTTTGTTGATCGTCTGGAACACGCCGTCACTCGTGCGAACCGTTACGAACACCTGTTCGCCGTACTGTTTATAGATATTGATCGATTCAAACCCATCAACGACAGTCTCGGACATCTGGTGGGTGACAAACTGTTACAGGAAATCGCCGTCCGGCTGCAACACCGCCTGCGTGCCGAAGACACTATTACGCGCCTCGGTGGCGATGAATTTACCGTCTTGCTGGAAGGGTTGCAGACGCCGGACTACGCCATCCTGGTAGCAGAAAAGGTTCAGCAGATCATCGCTCAGCCTTTCGTTATCAGTGGAAACGAGGTGAATGTGACGGCCAGCATCGGTATCGCTCTGGGCGACAACCGCTATCAGCGTGCCGAAAATATACTGCGCGACGCCGACATTGCCATGTATCGCGCCAAGTGTGCTGGCAAGGGGCGCTACGCCATATTTGATAGCGCCATGCACGAGCGTGCGTTGACTCTGTTGCAACTGGAAGGCGACCTGCGCCATGCCATCGAACACCACGAATTGGAATTGTATTATCAACCTATCATCGAGCTGCAGACAGGTAGAATACACGGCTTCGAGGCACTCATCCGCTGGAATCACCCGCAACGGGGTCTGGTACCGCCGGTTGAATTTATCCCCGTAGCGGAAGAAACTGGACTCATCACCGATATCGGCGACTGGGTTCTGCAGGACGCCTGTCGATGCATCCGTGATTGGCAGGAAAAGCTTGGCAATCAGCCTGCTCCTGTTATCAATGTCAACGTGTCCGGCAAACAACTGGTTTTTGGTGATCTGGTGGCTAAGGTGGCCGCCATATTGAAGGAAAACAGCGTTGATGGCCGCAGCCTGAAACTGGAACTCACCGAAAGCATGGTGATGGAGAACCCGGCCAAGGCCTGCGAAATGATCCGCCAGCTCAAACGATTCCAGGTGCGCGTCGCCATCGACGACTTTGGCACAGGCTATTCGTCGCTCAGTTATCTGCGTCAGTTTCCCATCGATACCCTGAAAATCGATCGCTCGTTTGTCAATGAAATCCAGCCGGACGGCAGCCAAACCGAAATTGTCAACACCATTGTCATGCTGGCCCACAATCTGGGCCAGGATGTGGTGGCCGAGGGGATAGAGGAAGAACACCAGCTAAAGTATCTGAGGTCTATCGGCTGTGACTATGCGCAGGGCTACTATTTTTCCAAACCGCTGCCCGCAAGCGAAGCCTGGGAGCTATTGTTACAGAATATGTAATAACAGTTCTGATTTTCTGGCGCGGGAATTGAGAAGCCTGGCACCAAATAAGACAGCAGCCTCCTAGAAAATCATGTGGACTCGACGTTATTTTTTTAACAAATATTTTGCCACAGTTTTCTGATTGAGTTTTTTTGTTTTTTGGAAATCCTGTTGGGGTGTGACATATTTCTTAAGTGAGAATTTTATGCGGGTTTCCCCGACTCGAATTATGTCTCCGTCTTTTAATTTATGCTTAGTAATGACCTTTCCGTTGACGAATGTCTTGTTGGTGCTTTCAAGGTCTTCAATTATATACTCGTTATTTTTCTTTTTGCTTGAAGAACACGGCACCGTAGTGATCAAGGCGTGATAGGCGCTAACGGATTCATCGTCTATTGCAATTTCGTTATCATAGGTACGTCCAATACCAATTTGACTCAATTCTATCGGAAAATGGGTGTCTTCACCGATTATTTGCAATGTGGCCATTAAGAAATCCTGCTATCTATAGAAAGAGTTACTATCATTACAGCTTCAATCCATGATTACAATGGAATCATGCTGGCATCATCGGGGGTATGTTCGGGTAGAAATACGCAGATTGTTGCGAATATTTAGGTTACTGTCTTAATCCATCAAGTAATCGTTGTGCCTCGGAATGAAATGCCTTGCGTTTGAACAGAATTTGCCAGCGCGAACCACCGCATTGCCGCCATAATACCGCAGAACGGATACCCGCCAATAAAAGGGCACGCACCTTATTTGCATTATCCGGTGTATGTAGATAACCATGATCACCCTGCACCATGATTTGTGGTTTTATAGTGCTGAGTGTATCTTTGTAGATATCTGCCAGATTCGCCAAAATATTTTCGTGCGTAATGTGAAAATGTTCAGTTTGTAACGTTGCGTTACCGATGCGGTCGCCTACTTGTTTCAGCATCGCTTTGTTGTTATTTAATTTATTTTCCAAATGCAAAACACCCAGCACATAACGGGTGATCTGCATGTTAATATCTTTTTTATTAGCACTGAGTTGTTTGGTTAACACGGACAAGCCCGTTGCGACTCCTTCAATACCGCCATAAACATCGGCAATATCATCTGCATCTACTTTTAATATACTGGTAATGCTGGATTCTAATGCGGAACTGTCATAAAGGCCTTTGGTCGCGATCTGGTCAACCAGATAAGCGACCTGGAATATTCCGGCGAGTGCGTAGGTTCTGTCTGTGATTGATCTACTCATGTTTTCGATTCTTGATGTTGTGCATATCTATTATGTTAATGTACTCGTAATGATGCCACCACCTAAACATTCGTCATCCTGATAAAAAACGATGGATTGTCCCGGCGTGATTGCCCGCTGCGCGGATTCAAACGTAACTTCACATTCTGATTCCAGTAGGTGAGTGATTATACAATTTTGATCAGCTTGTTGGTATCGCGTTTTGGCGACACACCGATAAGGCGCAACAGGTGCTTCACCGCGAATCCAGTGTAACTGAGTGGCGACAAGTTTGTTGGCAAAAAGCATCGGGTGATTTTGGCCTTGTGCAACAATCAGCGTATTGGTTTGCAATTCTTTTTTCACCACATACCAGGGTTCACCGGTATTTTTACTTTGTTTTAGTTTGTGACCACCAATTTCCAGACCTTTGCGTTGCCCAATTGTGTGAAACATCAATCCATCGTGTTGCCCTATTAACTCACCGTCAGTTGTGCGGATGTCGCCGGGTTTTTCATCAATAAATCGCTTCAGAAATTGCTTAAAATTACGTTCGCCAATAAAACAAATGCCGGTACTGTCTTTTTTATCATGTGTCACAAGATTCTGTTTTTTGGCAATATCTCTCACGCAGTCTTTAGTCATCGTACCTAGCGGAAAAAGTGAATTGGCAAGCTGATGTTGATTTAGTGCATAGAGGAAATATGTCTGATCTTTATTCGTATCGATGGCCTTGTAGAGGCGATATTGATTATCGATATATTTGATTTGCGCATAATGACCTGTGGCGATAACATCGGCGCCAAGATTAACTGCGTGTTCAAGAAAAACGCTAAATTTAATTTCTTTGTTGCAAAGTATGTCTGGATTGGGTGTGCGGCCAGCACGAAATTCGCTTAAGCAATCTTCGAAAACATTGTCCCAGTATTCAGAAGAAAAATTCCGTTCATGCAAGGGGATAGCGAGTTGTTTGCAAATAGACAGCGCATCATTGTGATCTTCTACAGCATTGCACACACCGTTTTCATCGTCTTCTTCCCAATTTTTCATGAATAACGCTTCGACATGATGGCCCTGATCTTTAAGCATATAGGCCGCAATCGACGAGTCTACGCCACCGGATAAACCAACGATAATACGTTTAGCGTGTGTGGTTGGTTTATTTAACTTTCTATTATTTAACACGGGATTATTCACAAGAATCGGTTTTGCGGCTGTGATATTTGTTTTAAGCTGTGATATTTGTTCTAAATAGTTTAAGTCTGGACTCTACGTATTATACATGAATCTATGTATAACCTGAGTTTTCTAATCATATTAGACAATATCCTGGATCAAGCTCAAAGGATATTTGTAACCCGCAAGGTAGTCGTCAATACACTGAAGTACCATTGGACTGCGCAAGGGCAAGTTCTGATTAAGCAATTCATCGCGAGACAGCCAACAAGTTCTGATTATGCCGTCATCGAGTGGTGCTGTGGGGTCAAAATGAGTGTGTTCACCATAAAAGCTGATACGTAAATAGGTTTCTTTATTCTCTGGGTGTTGCCATTGATAGATACCGGTGATGTATTCGGGGGAAAATTCGTATGCCGTTTCTTCTTGTGCCTCTCTTTTTACTGCACTTACCAGGCTTTCGTTATCGTCCAGGTGGCCGGCCGGTTGATTTATAACGACGCAGCCATTTACCTTTTCTTCGATTAACAGGAATCGATCATTTTCTTCGATAACAGCGGCGACGGTGACGTGTGGTTTCCAGATCATAGAGAAAATCTAACATATACCGCTACTGCTGTTTTGTCTAACTGAGCCTCCTGGATTACCAGCTGAAGTAGATGATTTTGCGCCACTATTGCGGTAGATAACAAAGGGAAGGAAGATAAAGTATCGGCATAAAAACAATGCTTTACAGGTATAAGGGAAGCTCGGAATGATTTAATAAGCTAGTCTTTAACTTAATTATTGCTATTAGAGTAGGTTTTATATTATACTTTGGATCGGTCCTATTATTTATATTTAGTAAAGTATTATTTAGTAAAGTGGATGGGATTAAACGGACTTAAGTAAGTGCTAAATAGGGACAGACAATAAAAAGCCCCGGTTTCGGGGTTTTTTATTGTCCATTTGTTATGTTGTGGCATAAAGTGAAATGCGGGTCTATACTGCGTTACGAGACATGTCGAAGATACAGGCGATATGAGTCAAAGCGCAGAATGGCTAGGGTGACACTCTGCGGCAACACAAGCATGGCAACACAATGAGTCACGATACACAGATGTATATTATTTATGCACGGTGAATTAGTATAAGCGGCCAATTAGGGATCTTAATCTGGTCGTAGAGGGAAGTGTAGAAGATGTGGGCCATTGGCCCATTTTTTTTTATTTAATGGTAGGCCAAATTACGTGGGACAGATGTTACAAAATGTACAGGGCATGATAGAACCTGTAATTGTCTCAATGGGTTATGAGCTTTTAGGCTTGCACTACATTCCTGGAAAGCAAAGTGCAACATTACGTTTATATATCGATAGTGATGCGGGCATAACATTGGATGATTGTTCTGTAGTCAGTCATCAGGTGAGTGGTTTATTGGACGTTGAAGGCCCTTTGGTCGGTAAATATACATTAGAGGTGTCGTCGCCGGGATTAGATCGACCCTTGTTTAAATTGGCTCATTACGAAGCATTTTTAGGTCACTCAGTAAAATTAAGACTGCGTGTGCCGTTGAATAACAGACGAAAGTTTAGTGGTGTTATTAAAGCGGTTGAAGGAAGCGACATTATTGTGGTGACTGAAAGCGAAGAATTTCATTTGAATTTTGATTCAATTGAAAAAGCAAATTTGATTCCAGGACTATAAACTAATAGTTAGTGAATTAAGGTTGATAAATATATTCATGGAAATACGTATTGTTAGAGAGATTTCGTTATGATGAATAAAGACATATTAATGGTAGTAGATGTCGTGTCTAATGAAAAAGGCCTTGAAAAAGAAGTTATTTTTGACGCGATTGAAGCTGCACTTGCGACAGCGACGCGTAAAAAGCATGCGCTAGATATCGATGTGCGCGTTGCAGTGGACCGGGAATCCGGCGAGAGCGCCACCTTTCGCCGCTGGGAAGTGATCGATGATACTGTGGACGAGGTGGAAATCGAGTTTCCGGACAAACAGTTGAACCTGGAAGAAGCAAAAAAAATCGATAAAGCACTGGAGGCCGGTGATTTTGTCGAAGAAAGTATGGAGTCTGTTCCCTTTGGGCGTATCGCGGCACAAACAGCCAAACAAGTACTCGTACAAAAGGTGCGTGAAGCTGAAAGAGAACAAGTCGTGGCGGCCTATACTGATCGCATTGGCGAGTTGCTCAATGGTGTGGTTAAACGTGTTGATAAAGGCAATGTTTTCATCGATTTAGGCGGAAATGTTGAAGCGTTTATTGGACGCGAAGACCTTATTCCCAGAGAACCGGTTCGTTCTGGTGATCGGTTACGGTGTTATTTGAGAGAAGTCAAAAGCGAGCCGAGAGGACCACAACTGTACGCGAGTCGAACTGCGCCTGAATTATTAATAGAATTATTTAAATTAGAAGTACCTGAGGTGGGCGAAGGTCTGATTGATGTGATGGGTGCCGCCCGTGATCCGGGTTCACGCGCCAAGGTGGCGGTAAGAACGAATGACTCCAGAGTCGATCCGGTGGGTGCTTGTGTGGGTATGCGAGGCTCCCGTGTGAGAACTATTTCCAATGAATTGGCCGGGGAGCGCGTTGATATTGTTCTTTGGGACGAAAATCCTGCGCAGTACGTGATGAATGCGATGGCGCCGGCTGAAGTGGCCTCGATATTGGTAGATGAAGAATCAAACAGCATGGACATCGCCGTTGTGGATGACCATTTGTCTCAGGCGATTGGGCGTGGCGGTCAAAATGTGCGTATGGCGAGTCAATTAACGGGTTGGGAAATTAACGTCATGACGGATTCCCAAGCCGCAGAAAAAGGCGAAGCTGAAGCGCAACAGTCGCAGGAATTATTTATGACGCATTTACAGGTCGATGAAGAGGTCGCGGTGATTCTTGTGCAAGAAGGATTTACCAGCATGGAAGAAGTCGCGTATGTACCTACAGCCGAAATGCTTGATATAGAAGAATTCGACGAAGATATTGTTGAAGAGTTGCGTAATCGTGCCAAAGATTATTTATTAACCAAAGCAATTATCCAGGAAGAAAAGACGGGTGCGTCTAAAGAGCCAGCAAAAGATTTGCTGGAAATGGAAGGCATGAATGAGGAGACCGCGTATGCGCTTGCAGGAAAAGGCGTTATTACGATGGAAGATCTTGCAGAACAATCTGTTGATGAATTACTAGAAGTTGAAGGTTTAGATTCAGAATTTGCTGCCAAGCTGATCATGACGGCAAGGGAGCCATGGTTTGCAGAAATGAATGACAAAGGTGCGGAGTAATAAAGTATGTCTGACGTGACCGTTAGAAGATTTGCAGACGTAGTGGGTATACCCGTAGAGCGTTTATTAGTGCAACTCGGTGATGTAGGTGCGTCAATTAAGGACGCCGACGACACAATTGGTGTTGAGGATAAAATGCGCCTGCTTGAATATTTACGAGGCAAGCACAGTGAAACTAAATTACCGGATGTAGATTCAAATTCAGGCTCAGG
>VAPL010123041.1_pt1 | contig 24451 bp, 20 predicted proteins | sample 3395061 | NCBI WGS metagenome assembly VAPL01 (sample SAMN08290444, study PRJNA428436) | hydrothermal vent metagenome | isolation source: Deep-sea hydrothermal vent chimney 2 | place: Pacific Ocean: Juan De Fuca Ridge | depth 2182 m m | reverse complement strand
GTTATTGCAGTAGGGGAAGGTAGGGTTATTGATGACGGGAAAGTGGTACCCATGAAAGTAAAAGTTGGGGATATTGTACTTTTCTCAAAATACGGGCACGACGAGATTACTATTAATAACATAGTGCATTACATGCTTCGGGAAGATGCTATTTTAGCAGTGATTAAATAACTTATTTTAAAAATTAGACACATAAAATTATGGCAAAACAAATTATTTTTGATGAACAGGCTCGAAAACTTTTAAAAGAGGGAATTGATCAAGTTGCAAACGCTGTTAAGGTGACACTCGGCCCACGCGGAAGAAATGTAGTATTCGATAAAGGTTATGGAGCACCAACCATCACAAACGATGGTGTCTCAATCGCAAAAGAAATATCACTCAAGGGTAAGATTGAGAACATGGGTGCTGAGATAATTAAAGAAGTTGCCAACAAAACAAATGAGTACGCAGGAGACGGAACAACAACATCAGTTATTATTGCTCAATCTATCGCAACAGAGGGTCTCAAGCAGGCAACTATGGGAGTTAACGCTATGGCAATACGCGCTGGTATAGAGAAAGCTACTAAAGAATCAGTAGTTGCTCTACAAAAGATTTCAAAAGAAATACAAGGAAAAGGAGAGATTAAGCAAGTAGCAACTATCTCTTCAGAGTCAGAAGAAATAGGCTCAATCATTGCAGACACTATTAATGCAGTAGGTAAAGATGGTGTTGTGACAGTAGAGGAGTCACAGTCTCTTGGTATTGAAAAAGATGTCGTGGAAGGGCTCGAGTTTGATAACGGATACATTTCTCCATATATGGTTACAAATGGAGACCGTATGGAAGCAGAATATAAAGACGTGGCAGTCTTGATTACAGACAAGAAAATTTCATCAATAAAAGAAATACTGCCACTACTTGAGAAACTAGCTCAATCAGGAAAGAAAGAGTTGGTAATAATTGCAGACGATGTGGAGGGAGAAGCACTTGCAACATTTGTAGTAAACAAATTACGCGGAGCATTAAACATCCTTGCAGTAAAAGCTCCAGGGTATGGAGACAGAAAGAAAGAAATGTTAGAGGATATAGCCGTTGTCACAGGAGGTCAGGTGATTAGCGATGAAACAAGCGTCACGTTTGAAAAGGCGGAGCTTACTGTACTCGGTCGTGTCAATCGCATTGTCTCAACTAAAGAGAAGACAACCATTATAGGAGGAAAGGGCAAGAAAGCTCAGATAGATGCACGGGTAGCACAGCTCCAAGCACAACTTAGTGGGAATGATTCAAAGTTTGATAAAGAAAAGATAGAAGAACGTATTGCAAAACTCTCTGGAGGTGTTGCTGTTATTCATGTTGGAGCGGCGACAGAAACAGAGATGAAATATCTTAAGCTTAAGATTGAGGATGCTGTGAATGCAACAAAGGCTGCTATTGAAGAAGGTGTGGTACCAGGTGGAGGAACTGCACTTGTTAAGGTTTCTCAAAAGGTACGCGCGTCATTTGAGAAAAACAAAGCTAACATGAGTCAAGAAGAAGCGATAGGATTCGAGATAGTACTCCATGCTCTCGAGACACCACTTAAACAAATTGCAATCAACGCAGGAAAGGAGGATGGTTCTGTGATTGTTGAGAAGGTAAAAAACGGAAAGGTAAATGGAGGCTATGATGCGAAGAAAGACGAAATTATTGACGACATGCTAGCAGAGGGAATTATTGATCCAGTTAAAGTAACTAGAAGTGGTTTACAAAATGCTGCTTCTGCAGCAGCTATGCTACTTACAACAGAAGTAGCTATTGCTGATGAACCCGAAGAAGACAAAGGTGGTGGTGGAGGAGCACCTATGGGTGGTGGTATGCCAGGAATGGGAGGAATGCCTGGGATGATGTGACAACAGCACATAGAGGGAAAAACGACCTGCACAAACAGGTCGTTTTTTTGCTAGTGTGACTTCTTAATTTACTAATTACCTCTTGTAAATTTTATGAAAGGAAAGAGTTTGCTCCGACAAGAATTGTTTTAAAAAGTTCAGTTACATGTATAGATTTTTACGTCTTAACTGTTGCAAAATTTTAGTAGCAATTTTTGTCGGTTCTTCCAAGGAGAATATCTTGATATCTCCATAATTCTTGTACTTGTGGAAACGTTGAATAAAACGACGTTTTTCTTTGGAAACTGTGACATCGTCCCATCGTGATTGTTGTCTTTTAATAATGATATCAACAGAGTTCAGAGGGTTTTTTGAAGGTAATAGTAAAATCGAAATACCTTTTTGTCTAATGAGTTTGATATGTTTTTCTACTAGATGAGGAGAATCTTCGTGAACTAAGAAGCCAGAAGGTGTTGCAAAGACAGTATTGTTTGGATAGCGTATTAATAAGTCGTCAACCAACCTAGAATTTCTTTCACAATACTCTGTGTAGCTGTGTTGTCTCACATAGTCAGGAATAAGACCTATTTCTTCACAAAACTTTAAGTCTATGTCCACAAAATCATATTTAACCTTGTCTGCTAGAAGTTTAGCTACGGTTGATTTCCCAACACTAGCAGGACCTATAAAAAATATATTCCGACTGTTCATAATTTTGAGTATACCAAAAGCATGAACAACTTGTAGATTTTCCAAAGAAACATTCTCACACTGATAGAAACAGTGACTTCTATAAAAAGATAAACTTATTTCATCGGCTTGTTGGATTATTTATGTCAGAATCTATTATAAGTGGTCTTTAATTTTCTTTATTAAATGAGGTGGTTGTGAAATCGTTTTTTAGACGAATGGTGGGGATCTATCTTGTTACTCTTAATAGAGCAGGTAAATTCATTTCGGAGTCCATAGTTTATTAGTTTTGATTTTATTAGTTATTTAAGACGGCTTAAAATATAGACAAAACCAGTAAATGGCTCAATGGGTTGAGCCGTTCAAGTTTATTTATTCCGTGCTATAATAATTAAAATTATTATATAAACATATATCTATGAATATTCTCTACATTATTTTAGGAGTGGTTGCAGTTATTGTACTTTGGACAATCTTTGCGTACAACAGATTTGTAACATTTATAAACCGAACAAAAGAGGCGTGGGCTGACATTGATGTGCAGTTAAAACGTCGTTATGATTTAATTCCAAACTTAGTAAATACAGTGAAGGGGTACGCCTCTCATGAGAAGCAGACACTTGAAAAAGTAACTGAGATGCGTGCTAAAGCAATGGGAGCTGGAGGACTTGAAGAGAAAGGACAAGCAGAAAATATGCTTACAGGAGCACTTAAGTCCTTGTTTGCAGTTTCAGAGAATTACCCAGATCTTAAAGCAAATGAAAATTTTGTTGAACTTCAAAAAGAACTTTCTGACACAGAGAATAAAATCCAAGCAGCACGACGTTTCTATAATGGTAATGTTCGTGATCTAAATACTTCAATAGAATCATTTCCACAAAACATGGTTGCGGGAGTATTTAAGTTTAGTGCTCAGGAATTCTTTGAATTAGGTGAAGATGAAAGTGCAGCTAAGGAACCTGTCGAAGTAAAATTCTAGAGTTAGAACTTGCGCACTTGGCACGCTTCTTCGTTACTGCATAGAAAATATCTGTCGTCATATGCGTATATGACTTCTTCTATTTTCTACTTGTGCCTCGAATCGTACACAAGTGCATAAGTTCTAAAAGTCAGAGACTATTATTGTTGAGAACTATGACACCAAATAAAATTAGCCTAGATAATGCTGAACAAGACAAGCTTTTTTATTTTGTCACCACAATTGTTGTTTATAGAGAGAGCGACCAAAAGTGCCTTATCTTAAAGCGCAGTGCTGATGATGACGTATATCCAGGTAAGTGGGCTTTACCTGGTGGTAGACTAAGTTGGGGTGGTTTTGATGCACTGATGCCAGACATTGTTAGTGATGGGGTATTAAATTTTAATCACCCACTGGAGGGTCACGTAAGCTTTGTTGTCGATGAAAAGGCTGGAATAGTGGCTGATAAGCGCCCTCAATATCTTGATAGTGTATTTTTTATACGTAAAGACGGCACTCCGTCTGTTTTGGTTCGATTCGCTGTACGCTATGTGGAAGGGGATGTAATACCAAAGGATGGATTTACCGATTTTGCGTGGGTTGATGCAGGGGAGATAAACGAGTACGATCATATAGAAGGAATAGATGTAGATATATTAAAAACAATTAAATTATTTTCTTAATAATCAAATAAAATAATATGGAAGAAAAAAAGGAAAGAGAAATAAGTATAGACAAAGCTAAGCAAGACAAACTTTTTTATTTCGTCGCTAACGTTGTTGTGTACAGAGAAAAGGATGGAAAATGCCTCATTTTAAAACGTGATGAACGAGAAAAAGTGCACCCTGGTAGGTGGGCAGTGCCTGGTGGTAAACTTGAGTGGCAGGATATGCCAGTGGATAAACCGACTCGTATCAACGGTGATGTGCTTGATTTCGAGGATGCTGTTGAAGACTTGCTTGTGCGTGAATCAAAAGAAGAAGCAAATATAGATATTGAGACAAAACTACACTACATCAACAGTGTTGCATTTATCCGCCCAGACAATGTGCCTGTGGTGCTTGTGAAATTTGCAGCACGATACGCGGGTGGAGATGTGGTTCCAGAAAAAGGGGGCTTTACTGAGTTTGCATGGGTGGATGCACAAGAGGTAAAAGAGTATGAGTGTATTGATGGGGTACATGAAGAGGTAGAAAAGACAATAAAGCATTTCAAGGAACATAAAAGTTAATAATATTTGTAATGGCAACACTTTACACACATCAAGATAAAAATATTCGAAAGACATGGTTTCTCATGCTTACGTTCTTTTTAGTGATTGTCGGTGTAGCATGGTCCTTTTCATACATATTACAAAGCCCAGTGATACTATGGGTCGCAGTCATTTTCAGTGTACTGATGAATGTTGGAGCATACTGGTTCTCTGATAAAGTGGTTCTTAAAATGTCTGGCGCACATCCAGTATCTGCGGATTCTCATAAAGATCTTTGGAACATTCTTGAGAACCTTTCAATTACTGCAGGACTTCCAATGCCAAAGCTATATATCATCAACGACGAAGCACCAAATGCATTTGCGACAGGACGAGATCCCGATCATGCTGTAGTTGCGGTTACAACAGGGCTACTTTCAATATTAGATAAAAATGAACTAGAAGGAGTGATAGCTCACGAACTCTCCCATATAGGCAATCGTGACATGCTTGTCATGACTGTTGTTGTGGTACTTCTTGGATTTATAACACTCCTTTCTGATTTTTTCTTACGCATGACTTTGTTTGGTGGACACAGAAACAGAGAAGGTGACGGCAGAATGCAACTTATCATGATAGTTGCAGGTCTTGTATTAGCAATCCTTTCACCAATTATTGCGAAATTGATACAGCTTGCCATATCACGCAAGCGAGAGTTTCTAGCAGATGCTTCCGCGGCACTGCTTACTCGTTATCCTGAAGGTCTCGCTTCTGCATTACAGAAAATTAGTGCACGTCCAACACAGATGAAGCGAGCAAATCATGCTACCGCTCACTTGTTTATCTCAAACCCTTTTGGGGGTGAAAAAGGCAAGAAAGGAAAATTCTTAAATAAACTATTTCTAACTCACCCTCCGGTAGAAGATAGAATTAAGGCACTTAAAGTTAATTTATAATATAAATTAACAGCTAAGTTAGGTTAGTATGGCGCATGACAGCTTTTTGTTTTTTATATGGTATCTTGTATATATGAAGGGTGACAATAAAGGAAAAATATTAGAATTAGAGAAAGAGAATAAGATTCTTAAAGAAAGAATTAATGTTCTTAAATATGATTTAATTCATGATGAACTCACTGGGCTGAAAACTAGAAGGTATATCGTTGCCAGTTCAAAAGAGTATTTAAAATCCATGTTTCCTTCTCATGGTGACAAACGTAAATTAGATAAAAAAGGTAAGGTACATGCAGGTTTTCTTTTTTGTGATGTTGATTTCTTTAAAAAAGTAAATGATACATTTGGACATGCTGTTGGAGACGAGGTACTTAGGCGGATTTCCAAAGCCATAGAATTAAATGTTCGAGACAAAGACATAGTTTCTCGTTTTGGTGGAGAGGAGATTCTTATTTTCCTTTTTGAAACATCTGAGAGTGAAGCAGAAGCTGTAGCTAATAAACTTAAGGATTCTGTTGAAAATATTTCTTTTGAAAAATATCCAGGTTTGCATGTCACAATTAGTATTGGTGTTTCATCTACAGAAAATGAGTTTATTGACGAGTCAATTAAAGGTGGGGTGATAGATAAAATTTTTGATGAACATGTAAGACGTGCTGATAGTGCTGTGTATGTTGCAAAAAATACTGGAAGAAATAAGGTTGTGGTATGGACTCCACAAATAGAAGATGGGGAGCACCATGACACAATACGTGTCAGGTTTCTTAATGCAATAAAGGCAATAAGTCATTAATATATTTAACTAAATAAAATTTGGTTATAAAATAGAGGGGATGTTTTGAGTATCCAATGAAATCCTACAAGATGTGGTAACATCGAGTAGCAGATTGAATTAATGTTTGATATTTAATATATTCCAATAATATATACGAGGTAGTTACGAACATTAGAATAATACGGAGGAGTGTCTGAGTGGTTTAAGGTGCATCGTTGGAAACGATGTGTGGCGTAAGTCACCGCAGGTTCAAATCCTGTCTCCTCCGCAACGTATAAAAATAACCCCGACCGAGGGGTTGTCTTTGTACGTATGTTGTAGAGATGAGTTAGGATTTGAAAGACGGAGGCGGTATACAAGACGAGTGGAGCGAGGGCTTGTCGCCGAGTCGGGGTCGAGAGTTCTTATGAGAGAAGCGAATTAGAAACTCGTGACCAAATCCTGTCTCCTTTAAAATTGAGTCTGAAAGACGAAAATTTTACTTAGCAACTGGTCGTCAAATCCTGTCTCCAATCATTAATAGTTTTTATGTATAATAAACAACATGAAAGGAATAAAGCCAGGTATATAAACATTATAAAGGCGGTGAATACGAAGTAATTGGAGTATCTAAACATTCTGAAACTTTAGAAGATTTAGTAGCACCCACAGGGCACTACAGTTTGTCCTCAATCGCTCTCGCTCTTGAACAGACTGGTTGTATATAAACACCCTGGCAACAAATCATCGGAACTATGGGTACGACCACTGGAAATGTTTCAAGAAAAAATAGTTGTAGATGGAAAAGAAGTCCCTCGTTTTGAATACATACAAGGTTAACAATTAATTTGGAGACCTAGTCTCCAAATTATGATTACTAGGTAATTGGTACAGATAGAGCCTTAAGCAGAGTTTCTTTTTCTTCTTTTGAGAATTCTCTGTGTTTTCCTTCCTCTATACCAGTAAGCATTAGATTCATAATGCGTATTCTTTTTAAATCTGTTACTTGTCTACCAAGAGCTACTACCATACGTCTTATTTGGTGTTTCTTACCCTCAGTTAGTGTGATATTAAATACAAAATCGCTAACTTTACGTGCTGTTGCTTGCTTAGTCACGTATCCTTCTATATTTACTCCTTTTTTCATTCGTGTAATAAAAGAATTTGTGATTCTTTTATCTACTTTCACTACATACTCTCTTTCGTGTTCAAACTCAGGACTGAGTAGACTATTTACGATTCTTCCGTCGTTTGTTAAGAGCATGAGTCCATGTGAAGCTTTATCAAGTCTTCCGACAGGGAAGAAGTTTTTTCCAAGACCTGAAACATCTTCGACGGACTTCTCGCCTTTTTGTGGGTTGTGAGAGACGATACCTCTTGGTTTGTGATACAGAAAATATTTATATTCAGAAGTAAGTTGCTTAACTTTTTTACCTACAGTAACATCGTCACCTTCAAGAACCTTCGCACCAAGCACTGTAACTTTTCCATTTATTGAAATCTCACCTTGTTTAATTAATTGATCTGCTTTTCTTCGTGAACAGATTCCTTTCAGGTACAAGTATCGATTTATTCGAATTGGGTATGTTATTTCTTCCATATGAAGTAGTTTATAGCATTATCGGCCCAGTTAGTACACCAGTCTATATTTTATGGTATATAATGGATATATTATGAGACATTTCTTCAGTATAGGTATACTCGCGTTAACGTTACTGATACTCACAGGGACATTCTTCACTCCTTTGAGTAAACCAAAGAACGACATTTTTGAGACGTCACTTAGGGAATTTTCTTCAAAATCTACCACTGTAGAGATAGCTATTGCTGACAATCAAAAAACACGCAGGACAGGATTATCAAACCTTGAAATACTTCCACAAAAACGCGGATTACTTTTTGTATTCACTGATAGTAAGAAGTATGGAATATGGATGAAAGACATGAATTTCCCAATTGATATTATTTGGTTAAATAAAGATTTGCGAGTTGTGGATATTCATAAAAATATTTCTGAAGATACATACCCAACATCTTTCCATCCAAAAATGCCAGCCACGTTTGTTCTTGAGGTTAATGCAGGATTTTCTGAAAAATATAATGTTGAAATCGGAGATATTTATTCTTTGGACACTTTTTAAATACTGTAACTTAGCCTCCTCCTAAAACGAGTATTGACCGCAATTTTTTTCTATTACATGGTGGTACTTTGGACACTTTTCCACAGAAAATTGACGAATAATAGATGTACAATAGATTAACAATTATTAGAAGCTATAACACCTAAGAAGCCAATCATGCGAAATGTAGAAAAACAGGCGAAAGCCATAGCTAGGATTGACGACCTTATTAATCCTGAAAATGATATGAAAAAAACAGGTAAAATAAAGGTAACGGACTACAAAAAATTCATACCAGAGATACAAAAGCGCGATGGTAGAATTGTTGTTTTTGAGTTTAATAAAGTCATTCAAGCTATAGATAAAGCCATGATTGCTAGTTCTGAAGGTTCAGATGAAGAGGCAACAATGGTGGCTCATCAAGTTGCAGCGGACATGGTTCGTATCGCAAGAAAGTACAAAAACTTCATGCCAACAGTCGAAGGATGTCAGGATGAGGTTGAGCGACAGCTTATACTTTCTGATTATGTAGTGACTGCAAAGTCGTACATTCTATATCGAGCAGAGAGAGCAAAATTACGAGACCTTGGTGTTGTTGTATCAAAGAAAGTAAAAGAACTTTCTGAAAAAAGTGCAAAATATTTTAAAGGAAATGAATTAGGGTACTTTGTGTACTTACGTTCGTACTCAAGATGGATAGGAGAAGAAGGCAGGAGAGAGACTTGGATTGAAACAGTTGACCGCTATCTTTCTTTTATGAAAGAAAATATTGGCAACAAACTTTCTTCTAAAGAGTATTCTGAATTGCGTGAGGCTATATTGAATCACGAAGTCATGCCATCAATGCGCATGATGCAGTTTGCAGGTGAGCCAGCACGACGATGTAATGTTACTGGATACAACTGTTCATACATTGCTCCATCAAAAATCGGTGACTTCGCGGAAATACTCTACTTATCTTCTAAAGGTGCTGGTGTTGGTTACAGTGTAGAGAGTTGGAATATAGGTAAACTACCACAAATTAAACCGCAGACAGGAAAGACTATTGCAAACTTCGTTGTGCCGGACTCTGCAGAGGGGTGGGCTGATGCGCTTACTCATGGCCTAAAGACTTGGTTTGACGGCAAAGATGTAGTGTTTGACTACTCAAAAGTTCGACCAGCTGGAGCTCGACTAAAGACAATGGGAGGTAAAGCTTCTGGTCCTGAGCCACTTCGACAATTACTTGATTTTACACGAAATAGGGTCATGTCTAGACAAGGACGACGCCTTAGAAATATTGACGCACATGACATTATTTGCAAGATAGGAGAGGCAATAGTTTCTGGTGGAGTGCGCCGTTCGGCCATGATTTCACTCTCAGACCTCGATGATAATGAGGTCCGCGATGCTAAATCGGGACAATTCTGGCTTACTGACCCTCAAAGAACTCTTGCAAATAACTCAGCTGTATACGACGGAAAACCATCAAATTTAGAGTTTATGGAGGAGTGGTATTCACTTATGAAAGCTAAGACAGGAGAACGAGGTATCTTCAACAGAGGAAGTCTCATACATCAATTACCGAAGCGACGTATTGATTATCTAAAAAATAAATACAAAAACAATCCCGACGAAGGTGGACGCGATGGTATTAACCGACTTGGAGTGAACCCTTGTGGGGAAATAATATTACAATCAAAGCAGTTTTGTAATCTTTCAGAGGTTATTTGTCGAGCGAGTGACACAGAGGCAACTCTTATGCGAAAGGTTCGTCTAGCTGCAATTTTAGGCACATATCAATCAACACTAACCAACTTCAAATATCTTTCAAAAGAATGGAAAGAAAACTGTGAAGCAGAGAGGTTGCTTGGAGTATCGCTAACGGGGCAGTGGGATTCTAAAGCAGTTCGTGAAGATGTTGTATTAAAGAAATTGAAAGCAGAAGCAGTTAAAGTAAACCAAAAGTACGCAAAGAAGTTTGGGATAAATCAATCAAGCGCTGTTACATGTGTAAAACCTTCTGGCACAGTATCACAAACAGTTAATTGTGCCTCAGGAATGCATCCACGACACTCTCCATATTACATTCGACGTATTCGTATTTCAGCAACAGATTCACTGTTTAAAATGCTTCACGATCAGGGAGTACCTAATCACCCAGAAGTTGGGCAGCCTCTTGATACAGCAAATACATTTGTACTTGAGTTCCCAGTAGAATCACCAAAAGGTGTTGTGTTTAAAAATGATTTGACCGCACTTGATCAGCTTGAGCACTGGAAGATTGTAAAAGAGAACTATACTGAACATAATCCCTCCACAACTATTTCCGTTGGAGATAATGAATGGATAGCGGTAGCAGATTGGGTATATGAAAATTGGGATATTATAGGCGGACTTTCATTCTTGCCACGTAACGATCATGTTTATCAACTTGCTCCATACGAGGAAATCACAAAAGAGCAGTACGAAGAAATGATAAAGAAATTCGACAATGTTGATTACTCAAAACTTATGACGTATGAGCTCCAAGATGAAACAGAACAAAAGAAAGAGTTAGCGTGTGCAGGTGGCACATGTGAGATAGACTAAACTGAGTTAAAAGGTTGAAAAGGGTTTTAAAAAGCAAGCAATAAAGCTCCACATTAAGGAGTTTTGTTGTTAAGTATATTTTTTATGGTATAATAAACAGACTTGTATCGGGTAGTTACTCTATATTTTATATAGAGAGGAAAGTCCGAACATTCACTAAGTATCAGTAATGGTGCTTAGTAGTAGGGTAGCGGGTAACGCCCGTCGTATGTAAATATAGAGGTGCGAGCAGAGACGCCTTGATGTGAAAGCTGATAGGCACCCAATGTTTAATTTATTATATATTGGGTGAATCTTCGGAGCAGTCCAGAGTTTACTCTGGGTGAAGTCGAAGAGTGAAACGGCTAAATCCTTACCTGAATGCAAGGCCGTGCTTGAATGTGTCACAATAGTGATATATTCATGAGTGCCGCTTGAGGTTGTTGGCGACAATGATCCCAGATAAATGATTACCGTCTAATTATATTCATACAAATATATTAGATACAGAATTCGGCTTATAGATACAAGTTATGTATTATGAAAACAACCTCGTTTGCGCGAGGTTGTTTTCAGTATACTAAATTATTGCGTATCTGATCTCTAAAAATATATTAATGTTTTACTCAACGTGTATTGCGTATGTTACATAAGTCGTTTTGTTTCTGTTATAATATATATATTATTTTTTTTACATTAAATTTATATTATGATAAGTGATAAGTTAGATGCCATAGGAAAAGGTATTATTTTAGTAATATCGTTTTTATTGCCAATTTTTTTCATACCATCCCTATCTGCTCCATTATATGAAACTAAAATATTTATGTTATCTATTGGTGTTTTACTGGTAGCTATATTATGGACGACTGTTCGACTTAAAGGTAACAGCATAACAATACCTAAAGAAAAATTTATTATACCAATCACAATACTTCCACTTATCGCACTTTTGTCTTCATTCTTCTCTGGTAATTTAATGCATTCGTTGGTTGGTCAGGGGGTAGAAGTAGACACCGCACTCATGACACTTATTTTATCCTTTGCTTTTATGGCGGGTATGTACCTGTTTAATTCGAGAGGTAGTGTTGTTAGGCTTTATTTAACGATTACAGCTTCAGCCCTCATTTTATTTTTATATCAAATAGTGAAATTAACAATAGGAGCAGATTTTCTGGATTTCGGTTTGTTTACAACACCAACATCAAATCTTTTAGGTAAATGGAATGACCTGGCAATATTTGCTGGATTTACCACATTATTATCGCTCATAACAATGGATATGCTTCGTCCTAAGGGGTTAATAAAGGTATTTTTCTACACAGCGCTAGTAGTGTCTTTAGCAACAATGATTATTGTTAACTTCTCATTAGTATGGGTTGTGTTAAGTATAGCGATATTTATCCTATTTCTACGGTCATTTCTTAAGAAGAAATTTCTTGCAAAAGAGAGTGAAGAAAATAATCTATCACATTCACATGGTAATAATGTTTCAGGGGTTACCTTGTTTGTATTAGCTGTTTCTATATTATTTATTTTTTCCGGTGCCAGTTTTGAGAAATTTACAAGTGATCAGTTTGGGGTTGTGCAAATAGAAGCTCGTCCTTCTTGGCAGGGTACTATAAATCTTGCAGAAGATGTGTATTCAGAAGATCTCTTGTTCGGTTCTGGACCAAATAATTTTACGAAAGAGTGGCTTAAATATAAACCAGAAGGGATAAACAACACACCTTTTTGGAATACAAGTTTTTCATTTGGTGTTGGTATCATACCAACATTATTTATTACACATGGAATATTTAGTGCATTAATGTGGTTGTTGTTCATTGTATTATTTTTATTTTCTGGTATGCGTGGGTTTGTTAATATGAGTGTAAATCCATTTGATAATTATCTTTCGACCTCATCATTTTTTTCAGCCGCTTTTCTGTGGATACTTTCTATATTCTATATTCCACATCCAACATTGTTTTTCTTCGCTTTTCTTTTCTCAGGAATATTTGTTGCTGTAAGAGTTCAGTCTGGAATAGTAAAAGAAAAGACATTTGTATTCAATGAAAATCCAGTAGCAGGGTTTTTGTGGGTAGCATTATTATTTTCTGTTTTAATAATCTCTTTGCTTGGACTCTACGTTTCTACACAAAAATTTATTTCAATAGTATATGTTCAGCGGGCTAGTATGGAGGCTATTTACAGTGCCGATGTTGTTAAGGCTGAAGGATACATTAACAAAGCAATCGCCTTTAATAAGAGTGATTTTGTATATCGAGCTTCCGCTGAAGTATCAATGTTTAAACTAAACAATTTAATTAGAGCTGGAGAAAGTACTCTAGATGTTCAGCAACAATTCCAGACGATTTTAACCCAAACTATAAATGCGGGTAGTTTAGCGATTTCATATGACGATAGAAATTTTGTAAACTGGGAAGTATTAGGTAGGGTTTATGAAATAATTATACCCCTTGGTGTCGATGGAGCTTACGAAAATGCACGTTCTTCTTATGAAAAAGCTTTTTCACTTAATCCATTAAATCCTAAACTAGCCCTTAATTTGGCGCGTATAGAAGCAATTAGAGGGAATAATGATGTTGCTAGAAGTCATATAGCTAACTCTCTCTCCATAAAAAATGACTATGTAGATGCAATATTTCTTCTATCTCAGATAGAAATTGAAGAAGGTAATATTTCAAACGCAATTGAGTCTATAGAAGCGGCAGCATTTCTTACTCCACAAAATCAACTTGTATTCTTTCAGTTAGGTATTCTTAAATATTCAGAGAGGGATTATGGTGGTGCTGTTAATGCACTTGAGAGAGCGATAACGTTAGATAGTCGTTATTCAAATGCTAGATATTTCCTCGGTCTTTCGTATTATAAACAGGAACGTTATCAAGATGCCATTAACCAGTTCAGTGTAATAAGAGATCTTAATCCAGAAAGTACTGAGGTGAGAGCTATACTCGACAACCTTATTGCTGGACGGGCACCATTTGAAGAGTTTACTCAGTCGGCCGATACATTTGAAGGTTTTGGTTTGCCGATAGAAGAGTAACATGGTCAAGAGGTTATTCTCCCTATTGCATCGAGAAATACAAGGCTTACACGAAGCTGCATATTTCTTAGCGCTCTTCGCCCTACTTTCAGCAGTTCTTGCCCTTGTTCGTGACAGACTCCTTGCACATTATTTCGGTGCAGGTGAAGCCCTTGATATATACTACGCAGCATTTCGTATACCAGATATTGTATTTGTATCTATTGCGTCAATGGTTTCTATTTATGTTTTGATTCCGTTTCTTAGCAAGACTGAAGAAAACAAAGAAGAACAAAAACGTTTTATCGGGCACACTATCTCGGCTTTTTTCTTTTTTATTAGTGCGGTAAGTGCTCTACTTTTCTTCTTAGTTCCGTATATAACACCATATATTTTCCCTGGACTTGTTGGGTCAGAGTATTTTGATTCACTTATTGTTTTAACGAGAATATTACTTCTTCAACCAATCTTGCTTGGAATCTCAAATATTTTTGCTAGTGTCACACAGGTATATGGAAGATTTATTTTATATGGTATAGCGCCACTGCTATATAATGCAGGTATTATTTTTGGTGTAATATTTTTATATCCAAAATTCGGCATTATAGGGCTTGGTTATGGGGTTATTTTAGGGGCACTCCTTCATGTCGGTATACAAATACCATTTATAACATCTAGAAGATTTTTATCTAAAATAACTCTACGTTTTAATTTTAGTGAATTGAAAGAAATAGTATTTCTTTCATTGCCACGTACACTAGCATTGTTTGCACAACACGTTGCGTTACTTGTATTAATAGGACTTGCTTCTATGATGGCAGAAGGCTCTATATCAGTATTTACATTTTCTTTTAATCTTCAGGCAGTGCCATTATCAATCATTGGAGCAAGTTATTCTGTTGCAGCATTTCCAACACTCGCTAGACTGTTTTCAAGTGGTAATCGAGATGAGTTTATTCAACATGTGTTAGTAGCAGCACGCCATATTGTATTTTGGTCTACTCCAATTATAGTCTTGTTTATTGTTCTGCGTGCACAGATTGTACGCGTTGTCCTCGGCTCAGGAGCTTTTGATTGGGCTGATACAAGATTAACAGCAGCTCTCTTTGCACTTTTTGTGACTTCTTTAATAGCACAAGGTCTCGTACTTTTGTTTATTCGTGGATACTATGCCGTAGGTAAAACACGGCTACCACTTGTAGTTAATGTATGTTCAGCTACGCTCACTGTACTACTCGCTTTTACGTTTATTGAATTGTTTCGTTCTGTTCCAACGTGGCAAAATTTCTTTGAGGTACTTTTGAAGGTAGAAGGCATTCCTGGTACAGAAATACTTATGTTACCGCTAGCATTCTCTATAAGCATGATGATAAATGCTGGCGTATTTTGGTTCTTATTTCAGAGAGATACTCATGAATTTTCTCGACCGATTTTACATGTATTTTTCGAAATATTGTCTGCTTCTGTTGTAATGGGTTTTGTAACACACCAATTTTTAGATCTCTTTGATAATGTCTTTGATATAAACACTTTTTGGGGTATATTTGCTCAAGGATTTTTATCAGGTATTTTAGGTATTATAGCTGGGATTACATTACTTATAATTCTTAGTAATCAGGAAATCAAAGAGATTAAGAATTCTCTATTGCATAAGTTTTGGAGGAGTCCGGCTGTCGGCGGTGAAGGTTCAGAATTGTAGAACTTACATAGTTGATGCATTCCTTTGTTACTGCACTGGAAATGTCGTTCACTGTATTGTCATACACCTCACTCCATTTCCAGCTTGCGCCTAGGACTGCATTCAACTACGTAAGCCCTAGAGAGTTATATAATCATAATGAAAGATAAAATAGAACAAAGTAAAATACGCAACTTTTCAATAATCGCGCACATAGACCATGGGAAATCAACTCTTGCTGACCGCATGCTTGAGATAACACACACTGTTGAGGAGCGTAAAATGAAGGACCAAGTACTTGATAGTATGGATCTTGAGCGTGAGCGAGGAATAACGATTAAGATGCAACCAGTAACGATGCGGTATCTGAAAAAAGACAAGAGCGGAAAAAAAGAAAATGATATTGAGTACACACTTAACTTGATAGACACTCCTGGGCATATAGACTTTCACTATGAAGTATCAAGAGCTCTTAAGGCTGTTGAAGGTACGATACTTCTTATCGATAGCACACAAGGTGTTCAGGCACAGACATTATCTACACTGCGAATGGCACAGGAGTCAGGGCTTGTTATTGTGCCAGTGTTAAGCAAGGTAGACTCTCCCTTATCTAGAATTGCTGATGTAAAAAACGAAGTTTCAGAATTACTTGGATGTGATGTGGGAGATATTTTAGAGTGCTCTGGTAAAACAGGGGAAGGGGTTGAAGAATTGCTTGATGTAATCATAGAGAGGATACCAGTCCCTCGCTCTGGCGCTGATATTAGTCAAGAACAAGGTATCAGTATTGGTTCAAGTATAAATCTTGGAGATAATTTTAGAGGGCTGGTCTTTGACTTTCAGTATTCAACACACCGTGGTGTCATAGTGTATATAAGGGTTTTTGATGGGGAGATAGAGAAGGGCAAGCGTATGTTGTTTAAGGGTGCTGTGGAGAAGTTTAATGCACTTGAGGTTGGTATCTTTTCTCCAGAGGAAAAACCTGTAGATAAATTAAGAGCTGGTGCTATCGGATATATAGTAACTGGTATTAAAAAACCAGGAATTGCATCTGTCGGAGACACAGTGGTGCTTGAAGGGAGCACCACGACTGCTTTACTTGGATATATGAAGCCAACCCCAGTGGTGTGGGCATCTGTGTACCCAGAGAGTCAGGACGATTTTACTATGCTTAAGCAGGCTTTAGATAGGCTGAGTCTCTCAGATTCATCACTTTCATACGAAGAAGAAACATCTGGAGTTATGGGGCGAGGGTTTCGCTGTGGCTTCTTAGGTATGCTTCATCTTGAAATTATAACTGAGCGATTACGCAGGGAGTTTGACTTAGAGCTTGTTGTAACGACTCCGAGTATTACATATGAAGCAGTGTTTAAAAATGGAGAACATAAAAAAATATATTCAGCTATTCAGTTTCCTGAACATAATCTTGTCGATAAAATACTCGAGCCGTGGGTCAATATAGAAATCATCGTCCCATCTGAGTACATAGGAGGTATTATGCAGTTACTTTTCGAGCACGAAGCTATCGTGGGGGATTCAGAAAACTTTGGAGATAATCGTGTTCGTATACACGCAGATATGCCACTACGTGAGCTTATGAGGAATTTCTTTGATAGATTAAAAAACACATCATCAGGGTTTGCTTCAATTTTATACACAGTAGGGGAGATGCTAGAAGCGGATGTAGTGCGTATAGATATTCTCGTTGCAGAGGAGATTGTCCCAGCTTTTTCTCGCATAGTTGCTAGAAGGCGCGCGCATGAAGAGGTAGAGAGTTTAGTTGAGCGTTTATATAAATTAATTCCTCGCCAAATGGTTGTCACAAAAGTACAAGGAAAAGCTCTTGGAAAAATTTTAGCTTCACGAAAAATTTCAGCCCTAAAGAAGGATGTAACAGGACATCTCTATGGTGGAGACATAACAAGAAAAATGAAACTAAGGGAAAAACAAAAGAAGGGTAAAAAGAAGATGCAAAAGCATGCGAAAGTGAATATTCCTCAGGAGGTTTTTCTTAAGGTTATGCGTAGCGAAGATAAATAGTTAAAGCAAGTATCGTTGGCACATTTCTTCGTCGCTACATCACTAAATATTTTTCGCTGTATATTCATACAGCTCATAATATTTAGTTCGTGCTTCTCGAACTGCACTCAACGACACTTGCTTTAAATGACGTTTGTGTGCAGTAGTACAGACCCAGAGCTATTGTCTTATATATATTTAAGCAGGAATAAGTCCAGGAGAAAATAAGGTGATCATGCTTAGAATAATAAGTATTCCAAGGACCATCCATATGTATTTCACTACTTTTTTTGTTCGTTTATCGAAAAGCATAATATAACTGTTAGGTAATAGCTTACAGCTTTTAAAGTATAATGTATAGTGTACATGTACTTTAGTATATGTGTACTGAAAGCTGTAAACTAAAAGCTATAAGCTGAAAATATGTTTGATTTTTATGAACGCAGAAAAATAAAACAATGGGTCTATTCTTGGCCAACTGTCATTTTTTTGGTTGTTATAGCTGGATTTCTCTTAAATGGTGTATGGGGTGTGTATCTAAAGGAGCGCCAGACGCGCATAAACAAGCAACAGCGTTCAGTATATCTAGATGGCTTAGAAGTAAGAAAGGACGCCTTAGGGGGCGAAATTAACAGACTAAACACAGAGCGAGGCGTAGAAGAGGAAATACGTAAGAAGTATGAGGTCGCAAAAGAGGGTGAGAAAATCATCGTTATAATAGAACCTCCCTCAAGCGATACAGAGTATAATATTAGAGAATCTAAGAGTTGGTTTGATAGGTTTTTAAGGTCTGTAATGTTTTGGAGATAAACAGGTGCACATTATAAGTATGATATAATATTCTCACTACAAGATAAACGTGAGATAAATATAAAGATTATGGATAAAAGAATTGTAATTTACAGCACACCAACATGTCACTTTTGTCAGCTGACAAAGGAGTTTTTAAAGGAAAATAACGTAGAGTACACAGAGTATAATGTTGCAGAAGATATGGACAAACGACAAGAAATGATCGACAAGAGCGGTCAGATGGGAGTCCCTGTTGTGTTTGTGGGAGAAGAGATGTTTATTGGGTTTGATAAGGATAAACTTTCTACCGCAATAGGACTCTAAAGATTAGACTCCTAGGTGAACAATAAACCGCTTATGCGGTTTATTGTTTTGTATTGAACATTAAAGATAGAACTTACTTTTATAAACAAGGAATAAGTCGGTATTTTTATACAAAACTGTTTATAATGTACTATATGAGAATTCACTCGGATATTAAGATAAGGGAATTAAAACAACTTCGTAAAACTGGACATAGTATTCATGAAATTATGAATAAACTAGATATGCCAAAGACGACAGTTTGGCACCATATTCAAGGTACTAAAGTATTACCAAAGTATAAAGAAATTTTAAAGTCTAAAAGAGGTGGTGGCAAAGCAAGAAAGGAAAGGAATACAATACTGGCTATTAATAAAGCTAAAAAGATCTTTAAAGATCCTAACAGAGAATTTATTATAGCTTTTACGATGCTTTATTGGGCTGAAGGCAGTAAAGGGTCTCCGGAGTTTATAAACTCTGACGGTAGAATGATTACGTTATATCTTCAAATCTTAAGAGATGTTTTATTTATACCAAATGAGTCCATACAAGTAACAATTAGAATATTTACTGGTATGAATGAAAAAGAATGTGTAAAATATTGGTCTTGTATTACAAAAATACCAAAAAAATACTTTATAATCCGTATGAATGATGGAGGTACTAGGAGTAGAACAAAGTATGGTTTATGTAGGATAGGTGTTAAAAAAGGAGGTCATTTTTTAAAGTTAATGCACGCTTTGATTGACGAGACATATAGATATATGATTAAGTAATACATTGCCCCTGTAGTTCAATGGATTAGAACAGGCCCGTCCTAAGGGCTCGATGCGGGTTCGATTCCTGCTGGGGGCACAGAAATAAAATTAAAACAACTACCACTTGGTGTGGTAGTTGTTTTAATTTTAGAAAGCAAACTGCTTTGCTTTCGTGTCTCTGTGCCAAGCGGAGCGATGTTTTTATTTCAATTCCTAGAAATAAAAACGAGTGAGCTCGGGCGTAGATTCTGTTGCGAAGCATTACAGAATCAAGTGCAAAGCTAGGAAGTTCTTAATGAACGAAGTGAGTTTAGAAACTTGACCCCACAAGCTAACTCTTTATCTTTAAGCTATATTTGCTATACTCTTTGGGTATGGCAGAACAAGATACACAAGACCTTTTGAAAAAGAACTTAGAACTTGCTAAGGAGAATAATAAAATGCTTAAAAAGATGCGTAGAAACGCATTCCTTGGTGGACTCTTAAAGCTTGTGTGGATAGCTATAATTATTGGCGCACCTGTATATGTTTATATAAATTACCTATCACCAGTTCTTGATCAAGTGTTAGGTGCAGCAGAGACTGTTCAAGAGGTTGGAGATAAAGTTGGTGGAGCTGGTACAGAGTTTCAAGGTAGAATTCAGAATATGATTGATTCTTTGAAAGGAGTATTATAGAAACCAATATGGATAACATACTCAGGTAGCTCTTCGAAGGAAAGCAAAGCTTCCTACGGGGCAGGCAGTAGGACTTTTTAGTACATGAACTTTTATGTATACTGAACCGAAGTTTAGTATACATAAAAGCTCAGGTAGCTCAGTTGGTAGAGCATTTGTTTGAAGCACAAAGGGTCGGCGGTTCGAGACCGCCCCTGAGCACTAAGGTAAAATAAAAACACATCTTTTTTAGATGTGTTTTTATTTTAGAAAGCAAACTGCTTTGCTTTCGTGCCTTGGTGCTTAGCGGAGACATGTTTCAGCGACCACAAGGAGTTGAAACGGTCGAGCTCGGGCAGGAGGTTCTTAGTGAAGACGAGTGCGTAGCACGAATTCTGAGCTTAGAAACCTGACGCCACCAAGAATGTTTCATGAATTTAGCAACTTGACGCCGAGACCAATCACGTAAACCAATAAATGCCCCAACTACTTGGGGTATTTATTTTTGACTTAAATCAGCTGTATTAATTAGCCTTAACCTTCAATTTTGTCTCTCTGTCCTTGTCGATTTTAGGCAATTTAATGATAAGCACACCGTGTTTTTCATTAGCTTCAGCCTCGTCCACTTCAATTTCTTGTGGAAGTAAAATAGTTCGTGAGAATGAACCCCAATAGAGCTCTCTGTAAAAGTAATTTTCTTCAGTTGCTTCCTTTTGTTCTTCTCGCTTTCCTTTGATAGTCACCATGTCACGTGTAATTGATACATCAAGATGGTCTGGCTTAACGCCAGCAACAACCGCTTTTAATATAATATGGGTGTTAGTTTGGTATACATCAACACTGAGTTGTCCTTCCTCATCCTCTTCTACCCAAGTACTTTCACGTTCATTTTCAGGTTCATCGTCTAACTCTAGACTATGCTCTTTGTTGGTTTTTCCAACTTTTAGACTACCTTTCTCTGTGGCAGGAATAGCTTCCTCCATATCAAATGAGTCATCGTAGTCATCGATAGATGCTGTGCCTGTAAGTCGTTCAAAAAATGATCGTTTTTCTTTTACCATGGTTTATTTTATTTTTAAAAATGATAGACAACGGTTCGTGATGGATTTAATACGTTCAAGCGCAAGTAGAAGTATAATGATTCCAGACCAAACGAATGCAAACACTAATAGAATATTAGTTCCGTTGCTGTTAATTATAGAAAAGTTAAACAAAGTATGCAATGAAATAGCGAGGATAATTCCAACTGTCGTATAGAGTATCTTTTTCGCTCTACTTTTATAAAATGAGAAAGCCATAAATACTCCAACTGTTGCTGATGACAATACGTGTAGTAATGTGGCACCAAAGAAGCGGAAATTACCATTTATTATACTCTCGATAAGCTTCCCGTCCCTAAGTGGTTCAATAAGGAAAAGAGTATTCTCAAGTGCTGCAAACCCAAGGGCTATCGTTATCATGTATATTACTTCATCAATAGGTTCATTCATTTCTTTGTTGCGTAATACAGAGAAGTAAGCAAAAGTGTATTTAAAGATTTCCTCAGTTGCAGCCCATATAAGTATTAAAAGACCACCGCTAAATATAGTAGCGGTGAACTTCTGTACTGGTATGACAAAAGGGATAGTAAGCATACCTATAATAAATGCTAAGAGAATCAACTTTCGTGGTTCTGGATGGAGTCTATCTTCACGGCGCCAGAACCACAGCCACAAAAGGGTGGGGAGTATACCACCTAAAAGTGCATATAGTATTGTTTCTCCTGAAATCATTTATTTATTTAAGTTTTGTTGAAAGTTAGTTGGCGGGCCACTCTTCGACCATAAGTAAATCACCATTTTTTTGTGGCAATCTAGACCAAATTGCTTCAGTCACGAACGGCATGAAAGGATGCAATATTTTAAGTGATGTAGTTAGGATTTCATACAAAGTCCATTGTACAGATTGCTTTGCTTTCTTATTGTCTCCATTAATAATTGGTTTACTTTCTTCAAGTATAACATCAGCAAAGGTGTGCCAAATATAATGATAAGCAGTATCAGCCGCTAGATCGAGTCGATAGTTTTCAATATGCTTAGTTGTTTCTTCCACTGTTTTATTAAGTTCATCAAGTCTACTTTGATCTTCTGCAGTGAGATCTGGTTTTTGTGATATATCAAAACCATCGACACTAGTAAGTACAAACCGAGAAATATTCCAGATTTTATTTGCAAAGTGTTTATACCCACGAACTCTATCTTCAGAAAGTGGGAGGTTATTTCCAGCAGTTGCTCCTATAATAAGAGAAAGGCGTGTTGCATCAGCTCCGTATTTTTCAATCATATCAAGTGGGTCGAGTGTATTTCCTAAGGATTTACTCATCTTCCTACCTTTACTGTCACTTACCATTCCGTGTAAGTACACTGTTTTAAATGGAATATCTCCAAGGTGGAACCCACTCATTAAGATCATGCGTGCAACCCAGAAGAAGAGAATATCATGACCTGTCTCCAGTACAGTTGTTGGGTGGTATAAGTTAAGGTCTTCAGTTTCCTCTGGCCACCCTAGTGTTGAGAATGTCCATAGACCAGACGAGAACCATGTATCAAGAGTGTCAGGATCTTGTTCCCATTCGTCACCTCTAGGAGGTGTCGTGCCGACATATATTTCGTTACTTTTCTTGTTATTTTTATACCAAACAGGAATACGATGCCCGTACCAGATTTGTCGAGAGATACACCACGGTCGTAAGTTATCTATCCAATGATAATATGTTTTTTTAAAGCGCTCTGGAATAAGGTTAATATCCCCATGTTCAACCACATGTCGCATTAATTCCTTCAGACTTATTTCTTTGTTGTCTAGTTTTTTTAATACAGAATTTTCTTCTGCTTTAAAAGTAAAAGGTTTTGTAACGTCAACAAACCATTGCTCTTTAATCTGAGGCTCAATCATTCCACCACCACGGCTATTTGTTGCTAAGTTGTGGACGTATTTTTCATCGATTTTCTCAACCAATCCTTTACCTTGAAGTTTCTCAACAATCTTTTCACGTACATTCTTAATATGTTGACCTTCAAATTCTCCTGCAGTAGGGAGGAGCTTTCCGTACCAATCAATAATTTGTTCTTTATCTAAATTGTGTCGCTCTGCGATTTCAAAATCGACAAGACTATGGCTTGGGGTGATTGTCATAACGCCAGTACCAAACTCCATATCTGCAGCCTCATCTTTGATAATTGTTGCTGTGATGGGTCCGTTAATCCATTCTAGTTCTATTTCTTGTCCATGCTCGTATTCGCTATATCTAGTGTCGTCTGGGTGCATTACCACATACTTATCACCAAATTTAGTTTCAGGTCGAGCTGTACCGATTATAAACGGCCCATATTTTAGATAATAAAATTTTGTTGTTTCCTCTACACGTTCGATTTCTTCATCAGATACAGTCGTTTGCATCTTTGGATCCCAGTTTACAATTCGTGCACCACGATAGATAAGTCCAGCTTCATGCATATTTTTGAAGGCAGTATTTACGGCTTTTGTTCGAGCTTCATCAAGCGTAAATGCCTCACGACTCCAATCGACAGAAGACCCCATTTTCTTTATTTGGGTTACGATAGTGTTGTGACTCTCTTGTGCAAATTCTTCAACACGTTTCAAAAATTCGTCTCGGCCGAGGTCATGTCGGGTCTTTTTTTCTTTTTTATATATTTCTTTTTCTACCTTAGATTGCGTTGCAATAGCTGCGTGGTCAGTACCAGGAACCCAGAGGGTTTTTTTCCCAGACATTCGATTAAAACGTATAAGTATGTCTTGAATTGCAAGCATTGCGGCGTGCCCCATATGAAGCGTTCCAGTTACATTTGGAGGAGGGAGTACTATAGAGTATGGTTCTTTACGCTCTCCAGAAGATATTTCAGGTAAGTTATCAGGGTTAAAGAAACCACTGTCTTCCCAGCGCTTGTATATATTATCTTCGTGAGACTTTGAATCATATGGTTTTAGAAATATTTCATCCATGGCTTTATTCTTTATATGGAGATAATAGCAAAATACCATGTTATATCAATGGTATTAACAAGTATGCCTGTACACGTTTGACGCAGGTTGAAGAATACGTTATAAAGATGGTAGATTTTAACTGGAGGATAATGTTATGACT
>VAPL010178367.1_pt1 | contig 24520 bp, 18 predicted proteins | sample 3395061 | NCBI WGS metagenome assembly VAPL01 (sample SAMN08290444, study PRJNA428436) | hydrothermal vent metagenome | isolation source: Deep-sea hydrothermal vent chimney 2 | place: Pacific Ocean: Juan De Fuca Ridge | depth 2182 m m | reverse complement strand
GTGAAGATGTGCGGGCGGTTTCCAATGGCCGAGTCGTATTTTCTGATTGGTTGCGTGGTTATGGGTTTGTTATGATCGTTGACCATGGGGCTGGCTATATGAGTTTGTATGGACATAACCAGTATTTAATCAAGCATGTAGGTGATTTGGTCACAGAGAATGAGGTCATTTCTAAGGCCGGTATTAGCGGCGGACGTAAAAAACCCGCCTTATATTTTGAAATACGTCACCAAGGGAAACCGATTAATCCGTCGAAATGGATAATGGCAAAGCGTTGATACTCCTCGATCACTTCCGGCATAGGGTTATATTCATGGCATGGAAGTAAGATGATTTAACCAGAGGTATGTCTACGGCATATTTCCTTATGCATTAGCTATGCTCTAGGAGACTTTCCTTCGAGGTTGAGGATTATTTGAACTCAGCGAGCGATGTGATTGACTAACACAGAACTTGCTTATCAGCAAGCTTGTTTTGTTGTGTCTCAATAAGCGATGGTTTTTCTTGTTCTCGTGCTGCAAAATGTTGGGTGGTATTGTGAGGGCCTGCTCGTCAAAAGATGGTTTCCAGGTAAGTTTAGTGTAGTTGTTTTTTATTTATTCAGAGGGATCACGACAAGCAAAAATATCATGCTGCGATGGTTTTATGCTTAGTGATTGTAGTACCGCATTTTATGGAATTTAAGTTGCCATCTAGTAAACCGGTCATTCAGTCCGGGGAGTATAATATGAAGTCGAAGACGATAAATTTTTCTATTTTGTTACTTGGCCTGATTATTGGTTTAAGTTTAGCCATTGGGCATGGTGTATTAGCCGAACGAAACGGGAGTTCAACATTACCTATCGACGATTTACGCACGTTTACCGAAGTCTTTGCGAAAATTAAAAATGATTACGTTGAACCGGTTGATGATAAAACCTTATTAGAAAATGCCATCCGAGGTATGTTATCTGGCCTGGATCCTCATTCATCATATCTGGACCCTGAAGGCTATAAAGAATTGCGGGTAGGTACCACAGGTGAGTTTGGCGGTCTAGGTATTGAAGTGGGCATGGAAGATGGATTTGTTAAAGTTATTTCCCCCATTGATGATACGCCTGCGCAACGTGCTGGGGTACAAGCGGGAGATTTAGTGATTCGTTTAGATGATACGCCGGTGAAGGGGTTGACGCTCAGCGAAGCGGTTAAGATTATGCGAGGCAAGCCTGGCACGGATATTATGCTAACTATTGTGCGGGAAGGAGCTGATAAGCCCTTAAAAATTACCATTGCTCGGGCGGTTATTAAAGTCAAAAGTGTTAAAAGCCGGTTATTAGAGCCCGACTTTGGCTATTTACGCATTTCAAGTTTCCAATCTAAAACAGGGCAAAATCTGCAGGATGAAATCGAAAAACTGATCAAAGAGAATGATAACAAACTCTCTGGTTTGGTGCTCGATTTACGTAATAATCCTGGCGGTGTATTGAGTGCGGCGGTGGAAGTTTCTGATGCGTTTTTAAAAAAAGGACTGATTGTATACACCGAAGGGCGGGATAAAGATTCACGCTTGACTTTTAGTGCAACGCCAGGTGATATATTAGGAGGCGCGCCATTGATTGTGTTAGTGAATGGTGGCTCTGCATCGGCTTCAGAAATTGTGGCGGGGGCATTACAAGATCATAAAAGAGGTATTATCATGGGGGCCAAAACATTTGGTAAAGGCTCAGTACAAACCATTTTACCTATGAACAGTAATGCAGCGTTAAAGTTAACAACCGCCCGTTATTACACGCCTTCAGGCCGTTCGATTCAAGCCGAAGGCATTGAACCACACATTAATTTGAAGCGGGTTAAAGTCTCGACGGTAGATCCAGGCTTTGAGCGGATAAAAGAAGCGGATTTGGCTCGGCATTTAGAAAATGGTGATGGTAAAAAATCGAGTTCCAATGCCAAGGAAAAAGATAAAAAAGAGGAAAAAGATTCCTTAGTGAATACTGATTATCAGTTGTATGAAGCGTTAAATACCTTAAAGGCATTGCGGATCATGAGTCAAGCCAACTAATTTAATAAGCGAACTCGGAAGTTTTATCACGTTTTTATATTGATTCATGCATTGATTTTTTGTTATAAAAACAGGAGAACAGGAACGTTCTCCTGTTTTTTTTTGTCGCTAGGGAGATATTAACTTCCCTATTTAGCGCCCGAAACCTCAATCTTACGTGCTTTAGGGTGCCTGATGAAATTTTGGACGTTGCGCTTGATATGGTTGTTCTACCAGGAGGTTGACTGGACGCTGATTTTTTAATCGAAGACGAACGAATTAGAAAAATATTGGTCAAGATGTTTTGATAACGGTAATGTGATAACTTCACGGGGGCCGGTTTGGAACGGCGATGGATTTTTCATTAGCATTATACTCAGCACAGCCATAAAATGGGAGGCGAAAATGATAGTTTATGGTCGTGCTGAATATAACCGAAGTATTGGCAGGTTGACTGTTGAAGGACTCCTCCAACGGGCGGGATAGTTTTTTTATAAGAGATAGGATTTGAAGGCACGACATGTCAGTATATCAGACAATTTCTGAATTGCATCAGCATTTAAATCGCCGAATTATTGGCCAGAAAAAACTTATTAATCGTATTTTTATTGCATTATTGGCCGATGGTCATTTGCTCGTCGAAGGGGCGCCTGGACTGGCCAAAACCACGGCAATTAAAGAACTTGCATTGGGGGTTGAGGGTGATTTTCATCGCATTCAATTTACGCCAGATCTGTTACCTGCCGATTTAACCGGGACAGAAATATATCGCCCGCAAGATAGTAGTTTTCGTTTTCAACAAGGCCCATTGTTCCATAACTTGTTGCTCGCTGACGAAATTAATCGGGCCCCTGCCAAGGTGCAGTCAGCGTTGTTAGAAGCCATGGCTGAACGGCAAATTACAGTGGGTAAAAAAACCTATCCGCTGCCCGAGCTTTTTTTAGTGATGGCTACTCAAAACCCCATTGAACAGGAAGGTACTTACTCGTTACCCGAAGCCCAGCTTGATCGATTTTTGTTACATGTGACCATTACCTATCCTGATGCGGCCTCAGAAAAACAAATTCTGGAAATGGTGCGCGGGGAAATGTTAAACCGAGCGGCTAAAGTGCCAATAGATGTGCCAAGGATTTCTCAAGAAACTATTTTTGCGGCTCGCAAAGAAATTTTGGGTTTGTATTTGTCTTCTGCCTTGCAGACATATTTAATTCAGCTCATTATGGCGACACGAGAACCTTCATTATATGGTAATGACTTGCATCAGTGGCTACGATATGGGGCCAGTCCACGTGGTACCATTGCATTAGATACCTGTGCCCGTGCGCATGCTTGGTTGTCGAGAAAAGATTATGTGTCTCCCGATGATATTCAGGAAGTAGCGCATGATGTTCTGCGTCACCGAATCTTGTTATCTTTCGAGGCTGAAGCCGAAGGCATTACTCCGGATCATGTGATTAATGAAATTATTTCACGTGTCCCTGTTCCTTAAGGAGACTTTCCGTTCTCAGACAGCCTCCTCGTCGCTTGTTTGGCTAAAAATATCGAACAAAAATGATCGGGAAAAGCCGCCATTCGAGTGTTTTTTAGTCAGTTTCTTTTTTAAGTAAACCGCTTTTCAATGACGATTGATATGATTCATGTTTAAACGGATAAATAACCCGTCTGTTGGGCCAGCAACAACGTCCTCTGAGGAGGGTGCTTTTGTTGCATTAGAGACGTTAATCAAGTTAAAGGCTCAGGCACTTACGCTCTCTTTAAAAACAAAAAATAAAAGTTATGCCTCATTAGCCGGTGTTTATGCTTCACCGTTTCGCGGTCGTGGCATTGATTTTGATGAAGTTCGTATGTATCAGCCAGGTGATGACATCAGAAATATTGATTGGCGGGTGACGGCTAGAACCGGACGGGCGCATACGAAATTATTTACCGAAGAAAGAGAGCGACCCGTGTTTTTTGCTGTAGATAAAAGCAGTAATATGCAGTTTGGTTCGAGAGTTGCTTTTAAGTCAGTGATTGCAGCTAAAGTCACAGCTATTTTAGCTTGGGCGGCGGTCTCGAATGGTGATCGGGTTGGTGGCTTAGTTTATACTGAGGCGAAGTCGCTGGAAGTCAAACCTTATATGGGTAGCCAAGGCGTATTGCGTTTGTTAAAAGCCATGGTAGATATTCCGACCCTCGATACACCCGACGATCAGCCACAACGATTTTTATCGACCACCATACCTCGTCTGAGGCGAGTGGCTAAGCCGGGCAGCTTGGTATTTGTACTTAGCGATTTTAAAGCGTTAGACAACAATGTTGAAAAATACTTAATTCAATTGGCACACCATTGTGATGTTGTCTGTATCTTTATTTATGATTATTTAGAGAGTGATTTGCCGGCACCGGGTTATTATAATCTAAGTGATGGCCAATCATTTGCCTTGATGGATACTACGCAAGTCGCATTAGTTGAAGCCTATAAAAAACGGTTTACTGACAGGAAATATCATTTTTTTTCATTTTGTAAAAAGAATGCAATCCATGGCATATTGTTACGTACTGATGATGATATTTTGAAAGTGATGCAAGAGAATTTGATTCGTCAACATGCATTTTCTCGGGTGTTTGGTTAACGTGAGTTATTGTTGATTAAGTATGGACGACCTAACCGAAGCACTGAAAGATTTAAAAAATATTCATGAGCCAGCGGCAATTCCTTTTTGGCCCATTGCATCGGGTTGGTGGCTACTGGTTGTTTTGTTAGTCGCTAGCGTGATTGGTGTTTATTATTGGAAAAATTATCGCAAGCCACCGTATAAAAAAATGGCCCAGGCGGCGTTAAAGCAGTTGCACAACGAGTACGAGTTGAATGGAGATGCGAAAAAATTTATTCAGTCTTTGTCGACATTAATTCGCCGCATTGCCTTAGCGGTGTATGGTCAGCAGGTTGCTCGTTTAACGGGTGATAAATGGCTTAAATTTCTTGATGAAACGGGTAATACTGATGCTTTTACTGCCGGGCCGGGTAAAATGTTGATTGAGGCGCCTTACCAATCGGCTCCTCATATTAATGTAAAAGATTTATTGTTAATTACCAGACATTGGGTAGGCAGTATTAAATGATTCAATTCGCATGGCCATGGATATTTATCTTGTTACCTTTACCATGGTTGACTTGGTATTTTTTACCGCCGGTCAAAAATACCAATAAGGCGGCGCTGAAAGTTCCGTTTTTTTCAGAATGGATTGACTTGAACAAGCCGTTATCGACTCCTCGCCAAGGTAAATCTGAACCCTTGTTTTGGTTGGTTTTAGTCTGGTTGTTTTTAGTGGTTGCCGGGACTCGCCCAGAATGGGTAGGTGATCCCATTCATCTTCCCGTCAGTGGTAGAGATCTCATGATGGCGGTTGATTTATCGGGCAGTATGAGTCAACCAGATTTTTCCATTGATGGCGAACAGGTGAATCGTTTAATGGTTGTCAAAGCGATGGGTGGCGATTTCATTGAGCGTCGTGAAGGGGATCGACTAGGCTTAATTTTATTTGGTCGCAATGCTTATGTGCAAACACCGTTAACGTATGACCGGATGACGGTCAAAACCATGCTCTATGAAGCAGAAATTGGTATGGCAGGCAAGGAAACTGCCATTGGGGATGCCATTGGTCTGGCTGTGAAACGATTTAAAGATCGACCGGAGGAAAGCCGGGTATTGGTTTTATTAACGGATGGTGCTAATACGGCCGGGGAGGTGGAACCTTTGCAAGCGGCGAAGTTGGCGAGTGATATGGGATTGCGCATTTATACGATTGGTGTGGGCGCGGACCGCATGCGAGTAGATAGCTTTTTTGGTTCACAGATTGTCAATCCTTCGCGTGACCTCGATGAGAAAACCCTAACAGGAATTGCAGAAGTGACCGGAGGGGCTTATTTTCGTGCAAAGGATACCCAAGGATTGGCGGAAATTTATCAAAAACTGGATGAACTAGAGCCAACACTTTCTGAGGAAGAAACATTTAGGCCCGTGAAATCACTTTTTTATTATTTTTTAGCGATGGCGATTTTATTAGGTTTTATTTTAGCATGGCGTCGTGGTGCGGTGAGTTTTGTGACCCGAGTCACCTGAAATGATGAGCATGCGATGATGATAGAATTCACCGATTTTCATTTTTTAAGGCCATGGTGGTTGTTAACGTTTATTCCGTTTGTATGGCTGTTGTGGCGACTGCGTAAAATGTCAAACTCGGGGGAAGCCTGGGCGAAAGCCTGTGATGCGCATTTATTACCTCATTTATTAACTCAAAATCAGCAGAAAATTAGCCAGTTACCTTATTGGATTTTGGGTGTCGTCGGGGTGTTGATGATTATTGCTTTAGCGGGTCCTGTCTGGAAAAAACTGTCGCAGCCGGTATTCAAGACGGAAGCGGCTAGCGTATTTTTGCTCGATTTATCACGCTCGATGAATTCCCCGGATGTTACACCTTCCCGTATTGAGCGGGCAAAACACAAATTACTCGATATGTTGAAATTAAAACAAGAGGGGCAATCGGCATTAATTGTTTATAGTGCGGAGCCCAATGTGGTGTCACCACTGAGTGATGATACCAATACCATTGCGGCAATGGTGCCAGTATTGTCACCTGATATTATGCCGACTCAAGGAAGTCGGGTGGATATTGCTTTGCAGAAAGCTGAGGATTTGTTAAAGCAGGCAGGACTGTCTAGTGGTCAAATTATCGTGATCGCTGATGATGTGAATGGGGCGGCCGCGTTGACGGCGGCGGAAGCCGCTGAAAAAAGTGGTTATCAAGTTTCCATCTTAGCGATTGGTACGGAACAAGGTGCACCGATTCCCATGGCGGGTGGTGGTTTTTTAAAAGATGCCCAAGGCGGTATCGTTATTCCTAATGTTGATTTTCATGCCATGAGGACTTTTGCTAGCAAGGGGGGAGGATACTTTGTGCGGCTTACTTTTGATGATCAAGATATTAATCGACTACTGCGCAATACCACAATAAATCCTCAATTTGCCAATCGCAGAATGTCCTCTGAGCGTGAAGTCGATTTATGGCAAGAAGAAGGTCCTTGGTTGTTATTATTGGTATTACCATTAGTGGCTATTGGTTTTCGGCGGGGTTGGCTGTTGATCGTTTTGCTGAGTTGTGTACCGTTGTTTCCACAGACATCATATGCCTTTGAATGGAGCGATCTTTGGTTAACCAAAGATCAGCAGGCGCAGCAGTTACTTGAGCAAGGGAAAGCATCGGCGGCAGCGAAAGCATTTGATGATTCTGATTGGCAAGGCACGTCTTATTATAAAGCGGGGGAATACCAAAAAGCATTGGAATCCTTTAATCAATCGGAAACGGCTTCGAGCTATTATAACCGAGGTAATGCTTTAGCGCATTTAGGACGATTTGAAGAAGCGTTGCAAGCGTATGATCAAACCTTGGCTAAATTGCCTGAGCATGCGGATGCCGTTTATAATAAGGAGCTAGTTAACCGTTTACTTGAGCAGCAGGAGCAGGAATCACAGCAACAAGATTCGTCAGATTCAGAGCAGCAGGACTCACAAGGCCAGGATTCAGATCAAAGTCAAGAGACCGGTGCGTCTGAACAAAATCAAGACCAGCCAGGTCAGCAAGATCAACAACAAGCTGCCGATTCACAACCAAATGAGCAACAACAGGCGGATCAGCAACAGGCTCAACAAGATACTTCGTCGTCTCAGAACAACCCTGAGACGGATGAAGCGCCGGAGAAAAAATCTGCAAATGAGTCCATCGATGAGCAACCATCGCCCGAAAAATCTGAACAGTCATCGATAGCGAAGCCGCATGAACCATCAGAGGATCATCCTGATCAGCAAAAGCAGACCCAGGAGCAACCACTCACGAACGAACAAAAAGAATCCCAACAAGCCATGGAGCAGTGGCTAAGGCGAATTCCTGATGATCCTGGTGGATTGTTGCGAGAGAAATTTCTACGCCAATATCAGCGTCGTCAACACAATACAAGCGAATTAGAGCAGCCATGGTGAATAAACGTCGATTAACCTACACTCCGCACGGGAGCATAGCCTCTTATTTCATCTTTAATTTCTTCGTGATTTTTCCACGCACATCGCCAAAATATAGGTTATTAGCTGTACTTTTTATTGTGTTGAGTTTTTTTACGACAAATATTTTGGCGGCCACAGCCCGCGTTGATCGGACGGCGATTTATGAAGGTGAGACATTGCAACTTTTTTTAAAAAGTGACGCGAGCGACAATAGCCTTGATTTGTCGCCATTAGAGATAGACTTTGAAGTGCTTAGTACTTCTCGCAGCAGCCAAATGAGTTTTATCAATGGTCAGATGCAATCGAGTAACGAATGGGATATCACGTTATCACCTAAACGTTTAGGTCAATTGACCATTCCGTCCATTGATATCAATGGACGTAAAACACAAGCTTTAACAGTATCGGTGAGTGTGGCACCTACCAGCCCTAATTCTGGGGCGCAGGATGTGATGCTGAAAGTGGATATTGATGAAAAAAACCCTTTTGTTCAATCACAAGTGGTGTTAACCATACGTTTACTGCAGGCGGTTGAAATCCGTGATGGCGGACTATCCGAGCCAAAATTAGATAACGCAATTATTGAGCGCATGGGGGCAGATGTTAACTTCCATACGACACTAGACAGTAAGCGCTATCGAGTGACCGAACGTCGCTATGCTATTTTTCCTCAGGCCAGCGGGCAAGTCATCATACCGATCATTGCTTTTGAAGGACATGTCATGGACCGAGGGCGTTCTAGATCCTCTCAACGAGCAGATCCGTTTAATCGATTTTTTCAACAACTACCGACCAAGATGGTCCGCCTAAAAAGTGAGCTAATTGAGCTTGATGTTAAGCCCCAGCCAAGCCAGTATCAGGGGGATTGGTGGTTACCTGCTAAATCACTCACATTAACGGAATCTTGGTCACCAAGTTTGCCTGAATTTCGCGTAGGTGAGCCCGTGACTCGCACGTTACAGTTAGAAGCGGTTGGCTTAACAGGTGTTCAATTGCCAAACATTATCAATGAAAATACCCTCAATCACTTCAAATATTATGCGGATAAGCCGGTAGTAAAAACCCAAGATAATGGACAAACCTTGATCGGGACGTTACAAGAAAAAATTGCCATCGTACCGACTCAGGCGGGCAAATTCGAACTCCCTGAAATCAATTTGATTTGGTGGGATATCCAAAACAATAAAGCACAGCAGGCGGTTCTGCCAAGCCGGGTCGTCGATGTATTGCCGGCTATTGCTCAACAATTAACCAGACAGGCGAGTGCCAGCTTACCCGTGGCAGACAATATTAATAATAACTCACCGAGCGAGATGCCATTAGCGAAATCAAATAGCGGGATATCCGCCGGTTATTGGCCGTGGATAAGCGCTGTTTTTGCGATAGGTTGGTTATTGACAAGTATTGCTTGGTGGCGATGGCGGCAGCGTAATGTGGTTGGTGAAATCGGTCGCGTTAACGCAGCGAATGAGCAGAAAATTTCACCACAGATAGCGCTATCTGCTTTACAAAAGGCCTGTTTGCAAGTGGATGCCAGGCTGGTTCGCGACGAGCTTTTGTCGTGGGCAAATGCTAGTTGGCCCCATCAATCCCTGCAAAATCTGACTCAGATTTCACAAAAAGTCGATGATGCCACGTTTAGTCGAGCGCTAGCCAAGCTGGATGAAATCTTATACTCACCACAGCAAGCGCTATGGGATGGCGATCAGTTTTGGCAACAGATAGCCAGTCGTTTGAAACAAAATATAAAAAAGCCTAAAGCCAAAAATTATGTGATACCGGAATTATACCCAAGTAAGTAATGAACCGACTTGCCCCCCTGCGATAAGCGGCTTGAAACCAACCGGTTGGCATCTCAAAAATGATAGGCTTATAATACGATGAATATCGCATCGCTTGATGTGAAACGGTAGGCTTTAAGGATTGTGCACGGTCCTCAACTGAATAAATTAAGGGTATTTTGCATATGGCTAGCAAACAAAAAGGTAAACGAGGCATAAAAAAAGAGATTGTACGCCAATTTGAACGTTCATTCGACTTACCAAAATTAGATTACAAAAAAAGGATTCAATCGATTAAACCGAAGGCGATGTTGTATGGCTTAGGTGCTGGATCGCTGTTGTATTGTATTGCATTTGGTTTCGCCTATCTTGGGGTGAGCAACAATGTCATGCCGCTGGAATCTTTTGCGAAATTTGTTTGGATTATTATGGTGCCGACCACCGTGGTTGGTTTATTTGTTTGGTTATTAGTAAAAAACCGCCTGGAATATCCTATTCGGCAAGATATTTTGAAATATGTGGCCGAGCTTGAGCATGATGATGGTTTATTGTGGCGATTCTCACCCGTAATTGACCATGTTAACCCTAATGATTATGCGAGCAAAAAAACCTTTAACTTGTCGAGAGAGGGAAAAAGTAAAGAGTTGGCTGTCGAGGATTACACTGAGGTGATTGATAAATTAAAAGATATTTTGAAGAATACGGAAAACCGGAACTTTGATAATAAAATAGCGGAAGAAATCTTAGTAAATTTTGATAAAGCGGAAGCCGCTTTGTGACGCAAGCCGGAAAAAATATTTGGCGACGGGAATATTTTTTCCGATTATTGCTATGCTTGATGCTGATTGTCTGTAGTGGATGTTTCCATGAGGATAATAACGATAATAGCGAACTTCAAATTGAGTCCCCTCCCCTATTATTAGCTGCAGATTTCGATAATCTTTTATCCACGGAGCTATTGGCTTTGGATGTAGATAATGCACCAACTATTTTTCGTTCCATTCAGTTGAGAATGATTGCGTTGGCAGATTTATCCTTAAAAGGTTTTGATGATTTAGGTGCATCACAACACTTTGCTAACCGATTAATAGCTAAACCCGTCGCTCGAAAAGTGACAATCCTTGATGCTTCCAGCGAGAAGTGTCTGCAAAATCCCGACAACCGGGATGACAAAATTGTCGAGTCGAATTTATGGAATGATAAAAACAATGACGCTGTGCCTTCCATGGGAGATGAATGGATATATGTATCATGGAATTGCCAGGCATTGGATAGCACCACCATCACGAATGGTATCATTACTTATTCGGGGATGGCTTCGCAATTAGATATTACCAATACTGAATTTAAAAATCATCAAATGGCTCTGAATTTTGAAATCTCTTATTTGGCGGGGAACTCGGTACTCTTTAAAAATACAATCGTCGTTTTCACTCGACAAGCACAGCAAGCCAGCTTTCAATTAACAGCAGATCAAATCGGTGTGCTCACTGATGGTAAGGTGTCTTATTTATTTAAGGACATTGAATTTTCTGCAAGTATGCCTTATGAGTTAACTAATAATGAGCAACTCATTGCGGCCGGAGGGCAACAAATAAGCCTGTCAGGATTGTACTATGATGCATCACTCGCTGGTTATATTCGCTTTTCTAGCTTAGATGATTATCCGTTGAACTACGATTTTGTACCCGCGAAATTGAGCAGTGGAGACATGTTATTACTTGGTGCGCTGAGTCACGGTATTTTTGTGAGTATGCAACCCGACTCCGATACCTTGCTTTTTACTTCAAGCACCGATAGTCAAAACTCCAAGCAATACGCTTGGTCAGAGGTCGTACTGACAGAGTTTAATTTGGTCCAGTTATTGACCGAATGGGAAAGTATTTTTTAAATATACCCGTCGCGTTTGAGATTGAGGTATTGAGTGCGAGGTATATTTTTGTTCTGACCAGGCAAAACGATGAGTAATATCGGGATTATTGCGAGGAGTGGCGACACAGTCAGGGCAAAAATAGAACCGCAATAAAGCCTAAATCTCAAACGCGACGGGTATACATTATAAAATTAAAAGAAATAGCAGAAGTCCACGTTTGTATTAGGTTTATCTCCATTCTATTAAATACGAGTAGTCCATGCAAATTACCCATGCAACAGCCCACCATCTTCAGCGTGAGGCAGATTCCCAAGCAAAATTAGTTCTTCGAAAAGATGAGTTTTCTATTGATAATCAGAAAGAGGTATTACTAGGAAATTTGAAAAAAAGTTTTATGACGAGACTTTCGCGGCAGCACGGTAGCTTTAGTACAAAGAGCGATTCATCATCATTGGAAAATGAGTTATCAGTATTTTTGAAATCCGAGTATACGATCTCTGAATTCAGTGCGGCATTGCTGAAGTCACTTGAGCAGGAGGTTAACAATAAAGGTATTGAGCTGAACTCACATTTTCTTTTCTTCGAAGAAAAATCAAAAACTCAACATTTTTTTTATCTATTTGTAGTAAACCAGTGCGAATCGCTCGCTATTGATGAAACCTTGGATGTCACTTCACACTGCTATATCGATACCGGTGCTTCTCTCTCCGGGATAAAAATAGATATTACTGAGTGGCAGAAAAAAAAGAAGTATCCTTATTTTACGCAGGTACCGCCCAAGGGTAACGTGTTATTCTCAGAAATTATGTACCAGCTTAGCGGCTTTTCCAATGCCGTGGATAAAGTCGAGGCCACGAATAGCTTTCTTGAAGGGGTTGAATCTTTTGCTAAATATGTCCCTGAAGATAAAGTCACGGAGTATCGTGACAAAGTGGTAAGTTACTGCATCGAACAAGAGCAAAAAGATGAGCCAGTTAATATTCCAGGTCTATCTAAAGAGCTTAATGGTATCGATTGCGATCAATTTGTCCGTGAAATGTTGAGTCACAATCCCAAAAGTGAAGAGGAAGTGATGATCGATCGGCGTCGCTTAAAAAAATATGTAAAATTCTCCGGGCGTGAAAAAGATTTGGCAATCAGCTTTTCATCGTTTCAGCTCAACGATCGTGTCATTTACGATGAAGTAAGTGACACACTGAGCATCAAAGGCTTGCCAAAGGTTTTGCGCAACCAGCTGATAAAACATTTAAAGCAGTCGAAGTAATAGAATATGGTAAGTTTAAATGGCTTTCAGAGGAAAAGTTATTTTATGCCGTTTTTTTCACAAGAAAGATCATTGGAAAATATTTTTTCATCTTCATTTTGTCCATGCAGAGTAGATTAAGCGTAGCGAATTCATTCGGCTATGAGCGAACATTATCCTGTTTCAATAGGGCATTGAAATGAGAATAATACCAGGGTGGATTTTCTGCGATTAATCCACTCTACAAGTCTATTTTTCCTGAAATCAGTTTAAACGTATAGAAATCGATACGGTGATTTCAAGTCGTAGACTTTGTCTTAACGATGATTTGATACCGTCGTCGGGATTGTGTCACCACGCGCTTGCATATCAATTGCCTGAGGGTGTTGTTTATAGTGTTCCCTTATTGCTTGAGCTAGTTTTTGTTTAGTGGCATCCTCGATTGGGCAAATCTGTTCATTGGGCAAACATTTAATCATATTCTCTAGCAGTTGATTTTGTGGGGGTTGTAATTTTTCTATCCAGGATGTTACTAAAGATTTGTTAATATGAGAGGGTAATGATCCCAGTATTCCAGTATCATTTTGGTCATGTATTAATAAGCCAGATGTTGTGCCTCGATCGAGTGTTAATACTTGAAAAAAATAAAGCGTGTGATACTCAAGTTGTTTTTCAGTTTCACTATTTGTCGCATTTATATTTTTTTCGAGTGTTGACTGTAAAATTTCACAGTAACAATCGATGGTGGTTTCAGCTATTTTTGTTGCGAGTTTTCTGTCGATTTCGTGATTGCCTGTATTGTAATTTTCTAAATAAAAATGTGTAACACCACGATGACGCCCAAGGGCTGGAATATAAAAATAGCGGTCACCTTGATCGGCGGCTTCTTGATATTGATCGGGCGCCGCCTGTTGTAATGTGCTTGCAAACTTTGATTGATCCTCGACATTTTCTATGATGGGGTTTAAATCAGCCATGATTCGCCAATAACCTCTGCCGTCCTTGAGCTCTGTCCAACTAATATGCATATGTACCGAAGGTGCCAGTGGATTTTTAGGATGAATGATCGTTGAAATAGCGGTGGCAGATGCTAGGCCTTTGCTTTTATCGTCATCATATTGCACTTGTGACAAATTCACCGAGCCACGATTGAAAATGTGCTTGTCTGTGGCCACAAAGCGTAATCCACCGCCATGTTTTCCAGCATCGCGAAACCATTCAATGGCTGTAAAATTTTTTCCAGCACCAAACGATGTGCAAATCGTGGTTAATTTATTGATAAAACGCTGTTGTAGCTTATCAACGAGCTGATAAGCTTGGTTTGCTTGGATCGATTTTGCTCTGACTCTTTCCATTTTTCTTAGTCTACCTTTTTAGTTGGGATTATTTGTCTATATGCCCGAAGCGCTTGAAATTTAGGTTTTATAATTTTCATTCCTAACGCTTTCCTCCACCCGAGGCAGCGACTAATACGCGATCGACCATGCGATAACTCAGCACTCGGCGCAGCAGTCCAGCAATATAGGTTGGGGTGGTGACATAATAGCGAATTTTAGGTTTTCGGCTTTCTAATGCATGTATCACACGCTTGAGTACAGCCTCTGGCGGCAAAGTAAAGCGCATCACCGGGCCGTCTTTATTTAACCGCTTTAACACACTGAGGTAGCGCTCTTTATGGACACTGTTTTCAGTATTGATATATTTTTGAAATGCAATCATTGAGTTTGGGCGAATCCGGCTCTCAATCGGTCCTGGCTCAATTAAACTCACATGTATATTGCTGCCTGTTAATTCCAATCGCAGGCTACTGCTCAAACCTTCTAGCGCAAATTTTGTTGCCACGTAAGCGCCTCGATAAGACATGGGGATCATGCCAAGGATTGAGCTATTTTGAATAATACGACCATAACCTTGTTGGCGCATTACCGGAATAATTAGGTTAGTCAGCTCTTGCCAGCCAAATAAATTCGTTTCAAACGAAGCCCGAAGTGCGGCACGAGACAAGTCCTCAACGGCGCCAGGTTGAGCATAAGCCCCATTATTAAATAACGCATAGAGTTCGCCATTGCTAAGCTTAAGTATCTCGGTGACGGCGGTTTGTATTGAGGTCGAGCTATCTAAATCGAGTGGTAGACTCTCCAGTCCTTTTTCACGCAGCTTGCTAACATCTTTTATTTTCCGTGCGGTTGCGAATACGCGATAACCCCGTTTTTGCAAGCCTTGCGCGACGCATAGTCCGATCCCCGATGAGCATCCTGTCACCAAAATTGTTCTTTTCATCTCCATTTCCAACCATTTGTTTTACTCTGCCTTATTTAGTAAACCCAATAATGGTACTTCGTAGTGAGGCATCCAGTTTTTTTGAGATGTTATCTAATAAACGTCTTTGAGCGACACGTTCATCGCGGGCAGAGACTTTCATATCCCAGCGTTTATTGCCGCGAGCACTACCGTTGTTGTCGATTAAATTAATGCTGAAGGTGCCTTTTAACCAAACCCAACCTTCTTTGTTGCCCAAATTGTCGACATCAAGCACACTCTGTAATGTGTAGTCAGCATTTTGTTTAGATTCAGTAAATCCGGCTTTGGCGATGCTACCAGAGAGAATGGGAGCCAATGATTGCTTATGTGAGCCTGCGGGTTGAGGCTTCAATTTAACATCGCGAAGTACTTGGTTGAGGGTGGCATCAATTTTATTAGCGGGATATTGGGTTGCAATGCCTTGGCCTGTTCGGTCGATGGCTTGTAAGGTACGCTGCAATTCAGATCTTTCCAGTTGTAAAACTAATGCTTTGTCTAGATATCTGGCTTTGTGCAATCGGTCGTCGGTATTTTTAGTTTTTTCTAGAAGAAGGCGGGTGGCATCATCTTTGAGTTTGATTTCACTGCTTAAGGCGGTGTTTGCTTGATTGCGGGATAGGGTGGCTAAGGCATAAAAACCGCCTTTTGGATCTTGCCATATTTCGGCAATGGTTACCCCTTGAATGATTTTATTTGTCTGGGTATCGATTTGCCGAGAGATATTTAAACTGGCATCGCTTTGAGTTTCTGAACCGATAGTTTTCTGCGAAAAGGTTTGTACGTCACTGGTGGTTTGCTGTATCTGAACCTCAACTGACTTCGCGACATCGGCCCGTGCTCGATCTTTGGCAGTGTCGATATCTGCGCCATGCCCTCTACCGATAAGATAGAGTCCATCTGGGTAGCGTTTGCTGATACCTGAAACCCAGTTCGGGATGTCGCTTGCTTGTTTTTCAGTGTTTGCGCAGCCGCTCAGGATAAGTAAGTTAATGAGCAGAGTACTGGCACAAAATATCACGGTTATTTTTTTCATAATCATGTCTCCATCGCTATCGTGCAGAGATAAAATGTATATTCTTAAATATTTTTTTACCTTTACGTATATTAAGGTTTGTCAATTTTTCGGTATGAATAATATTATTTTGGTAGCCAAGCAGTTGCACATCCACTTTATATTTTCCTGGCGATAAGGGGATGCGGGCAATATGGATATTTTGTGGCAGTGTACTCCAGGCACGCGTGTCTGCCCGTTCGGTAAGTAGTCCGGCAATGCTAGCGACGATACCAGCGAGTTCATTTTTTTTTTCTAATTCGCTGGTGAGACTTGTCTTTACCACGGCGCGGGTAATCGCTCGGGCAATAATAGCCGGTGTTTGGTGTGCTAAGGTATATTGGCCAACAGCGGCTAAATCTTCAACGATGTTGCCTGGGATTATCGAACGATGAGTTTTTACCTTGATTTGTCGGATATGGACAGGTTTTCTTTGGTAAAAGGGGGTGGATATCCGAACGAGTATTCCTTTTTTTCCGGCGGAGCTAATCGACTGTTCGCCTTTAGCAGGCATGAGACTATTATGAAAAATGATAATTAATTCGCCTTTTTGTGCGAATTCTGAGGCTTTGGGCCATTTTATATTTTTAAAACGTTTTGCATACCTCTGATGTTCTTGTTTAAAGTTTTCTTTGGCCGTCAGTCTTAACAGGTCTTGTTGAAGGGTTTTTGGCAATGGAATACTGAAAACTTTTTGCTTTGATTGATAGTTGTCATAGGCTTTGCGATAAGCAATGAGCGCATTGCTCCATTCTTGTTGCGCTTCAAATACTATGCCCATCAAGTAACGAGCAAAGGGATCATCCTTAAAATTATCATCGTTCATTTCATTGAATTTGACATCAATTTGCAGCGCTTCAACGCGTGCATTTTGCAAGTCATTTTGTTCTAAATAGTTTAATATTTTATAAACATTCAGGTAAATTTTTTCAAAAGATTGACCCTCATAGCTGCGTAGTCCGTCATTAATCGAGAGCGCACCCGCTTGCTCGCTGACGCTGGTGGCGGCGATTTGCTGGCTAATGGTTTTCGCTTGCTCCAAGGCTTGGTTGCTTTGCGTATAATTGCCTGACATCCTTAATATCATGCCACGATTCATCCAATATAGGACGCTATTTCGTTGTGGTCCCTTGTTGTCATCCAGGGTCTTCAATGCGGCGGGATAATTTTTTTGTGCAATTTTTGTTTCTATTTGCTTAAAATTCACTGAATAAGAGGCGCAGCTAGATAGCGAAAGGTTAAGCAGTATGATCAGGCCCAATGTTTGGAAAACAAAAAAAAGGGTTCGGTAACGATTTACAAAGCACGATGACATGGTTATGTAAAGTATGATTGATACTTTAGGTATAGGGGGACAATATCAGGATAGCTTCCGCTGACGATGCGTTTGTTGTTGCTAACATCAAACGCTTCTCCTGAATATAGCCTGTCAATAGCCGATACGGGAATAATCATGATGGCAGAGGGCTGTTTGTTTGCTTATAGCCGGATGCCAGGCTTTTTAACGAATTTCTTGATTTTCTTTTGGCCAATCCAAACTTTGCGATTATCGGCTAAGCTTATCAAGGTCAGATCGACTTGATAAAAGCGGACTTGTCGTCTACTTTCCGTATCAAAAATGGTGTTGATGGTGCCTTTTAACATATAATCTGCGCCGATTTCTTGTCCCATCGATTTACGGCTTTGTTCGGTAGCGTGCAAGTCTTGGTCTTTGCGTTCTTCTCGAATTTCCTGGCGCTCACCTTTTGATGCGACAAACTCCACCAGGCCGGAGTTGATCAGTTCTCGCTCCATGTCTTGAACAAATGTTTTTACATTGATGTGTTCATGGCTGCGATTTTGAATGGTACCAATAATGACGGCAGGGGGGTGATTATTTTGTGTGGTGAAGCGTTCGATCCATGGGCGTGCCAGCACATCTTTAATCATTTCTTCTGAAACCAGACGTGAGTCGGTATCATTCCATTTGCCACTGATGTCTCGGACTTCGTCTTCAGAGAGTCGTTCGACTTTCGTGCTGCAGCCAGCTAAAATCAATATCACACCGAGGGAATATAAAAGTGCAGTCAATGAACGTGCTTGCATTATTTTTCTCCGGCTAACAGCTTGTCAAACAGCTTATCGCTGTTATAGCTAAAATGTTGTCGAAATTCAGGACTCATTGATTCGACGGTATTCAAGGTTTTTTTAACGTGTGACATATCCAACTCGGCGATGGAATAGATCGTCTTGGTTTTCTCATCTTTCCAGCGACCAATGATACGAGCGCCGGTCATATTGACTTTGGTGATGTTTTCGATATTGCGGGTAATGGTTTGTTCGGCACTGGTATCGTTGCCAAATCCAGCCGCACCGACATAATCTTTTGATACGACATTCATGTAGGAACTTAATATTCTTGCGACTTCTGCGCGAGCCCGGTCATCAGCGGTTGACATTTGCAGGGACTGTTCGCCAATGGAGGGTGCAGAGCCGACCCCGTGAAATAACCGTCCACTTTTATTCTTGAGCGTATTGGTGCCTTCGTTAACCCAGTCAGGGGCATCGCTCATTCCCATATCACTTTCTACCACGGTGCGGCTTGAGCAAGAAACGACGAGCAAAGCAATGGATATCATTGTGAGCATTCTTTCAGCAGTCGCGGGTAAAATCCGATGAAACATATTTTTCTCCTTTACGGGACATCTTGATAGGCGCTTATTTTTAACACATATCCTTACTCAATTATACCTGAATTGCATCAATCGCCCAGTACTTGTGAAGATTCATCCGGCGTTTTCCAAGATGTTTGTTTCAGCCATTGATGTAGTTCCTTTGCTGGCAGTGGCTTGCAGATATAGAAGCCTTGGGCATGATCACAACGCAATACTTCTAATTGGTTGAGGATATCTTTGTTTTCAACGCCCTCGGCGAGCACGCTACGGCCCATATTGTGTGCTAGGTCGATGGTTGAACGTACGATAATGGCATCATTTTCATCATGTAGCATGCCGATGACGAATGATTTATCAATTTTGAGCTCACCGGTGGGGATTTGTTTCAAGTAAGATAGCGATGAATAACCGGTGCCAAAGTCATCAATCGATAAATGAACACCCAGTGCATGAAGTTTTAAAATGATCTCAAACGCGTGGTTGGGGTTTTGCATCATGCTGCTTTCGGTGATTTCAAGCCTCAGTTTGTTTGGGCTGACTTTCCATTTTTTTAATATTTGATAAATTTGCTCGGATAAATTGGCATCTTGCAGATTTTTAGTGGATAAATTGACCGAAACTGAAAAATCCAAGCCCTCGGCTTGCCATTGGGCGATTTGTTGAATGGCGTGCTCTAGGATCCAGTGGGTCAATGGCTTGATCAAACCTGATTGTTCTGCCAGCTCAACAAAATCATGGGGATAAATTAAGTCATGTTCATTATGTTGCCAGCGTATTAGCGCCTCGACACCACAGATCTGGCGATTTTTAATATTGATAATGGGCTGATAATGCAAGATGAATTGATCATTTTTTATAGCGCTGAGTATTTCACTGGTTAATGCTAATCGATTAATGCTATGCGTATTTTTTTTGTGATCGTAAACTTCGTAATAGATATTGGCTCTTTTGGCGATATACATGGCGATATCTGCACACTTCATTAAGGTTTCGGTGTTATTGCCATGGTCTGGATACAAGCTAATGCCAATGCTAATACCGATATTTAAACTATGCCCATTAATTAAGAAAGACTGCTCCATTTGTGTCGCGATAGCGAGGGAAATTTTGCTCGCTTGGGTGATGCCTGCACCGGGGAGTACGACCGCAAATTCATCACCGCCGAGTCGGCAGACCGTATCTGTTTTTCGAACCGCATTGAGCAAGCGTGGTGCTACTAATTTGAGCAGTAAATCGCCGTAATGGTGGCCGAGGGTATCATTTATTTCTTTGAATCGGTCAAGGTCCATGAGTAAAATAGCGGTGGGTTTTGTTGATTGATCAGAGCTTTTGATCGCTTGTTCAATATGCTCGTATAGCAGGGTGCGATTGGGTAAGTTGGTTAATTGATCATGGCGTGCTCGTTTTCTTTCTTTAAGGGCCAATTGCTTAACTTCGTTGATTGAGCGGTAACTCATGGTGGTCACTAATAAGACGAAGATACTGCCGGCGAATAACAGCATGGAGATTAAAAATTTATGGGGTGCATTAATATCTTGAAAAAATAGATAAGCGATAGCAAGATAGCCAATAATAAAGAAAAGAATGAGTACAAATAGAATTTGCCAGCCTTTCCTTTGCCGTTGTTCTTGCTGACATATGAGGCTTGTTGTATACAGGGCAACGGTTAGCATGAACGCACTTACCACGACGATAGTGAGTGGAAGTATTGTTAATAGCATATTGTTGTTAAGGCTCATAGTTCAATGTATTTCATTAGCTCGTGTTTTCTCCAATGAGAGATGGATGTACATGTTTTATCGACTAAAAATTGTCTTTGTGCATTATTTTCTGGGCAAATTTTGTGATAGCCATTATAAATATAGATTTTAGTATCAATGGTGACAGGATTTTTGGAAAATAAATTGCCACGGGGTGTGATTTATCAGGTACGCGAAAGTACGCGAGCGAAACGTTTACAGATTAAAATCTCAGAACTCGGTCAAGTTCATGTGGTGATACCTAAGCATTTCGATCGATCTCAGATCCAGCCTTTTTTGCTTAAACATGAATCATGGATTGTTGATAACCTAGCAAAATTTAAGAAACGATGGCAGTTGGTAGGCCATCATGCCAAGCGTTTTCCAGCCCAAGCTAATTTTTTTGCGGTGCAAACCGTGTGGCAGATTGAATATCAGTATGCGACTCGTGGGTATTATCAAGTGATTGAAAATTCGCCATCAGGGAATAAAGTGCTTATCTTCGCCAATGAGGCAGAGGCAACCGAGCTGGTGTTAAATCAATGGTTAACTGAAATGGGGAAGTTGTATTTGATTGCGGGGTTGCGTGCAATCAGTGAGCGTTTACGTTTGCCGGTTAATGCCATTACTGTACGTTGCCAAAAAACTCGCTGGGGAAGTTGCTCGTCGAAAAAAAATATTAGTTTAAATCGCAATCTTTTGTTTTTACGGCCGCCGGTTGTTGAATATTTATTCATTCATGAGCTGTGTCATACGCGAGTGATGAATCACTCGAAAGCCTATTGGTCATTGATTGAACAATACCTGCCGGTTTATCAGTCGTTAGATGCTGAGTTGCGCCAAGCCGTGTTTCAAATCCCAGTGTGGGCTGTGCCAGCGCGTTAGTTTCCTCATTCGGGTTTTATCAATGGACATTATGATGGCGCTAAAGCGGTTTGCTGTTCAGTTAATCGATGATCGACAGATAAATCAGGAAATGTCTTTTGCATCGCATTCAGTGCGTCTTGATGGCGCGCATTAAATGCGGTTTGTTGTGCTTCTGGTGCATGGGCCGCGAGCCACCATTGGGTTTCTAAGGTCACAAATTGTTGCCATTGATCGGTGGGCGGTTGGCTACCCATTTCGTTGGCAAGTCGGGTCACTTGATATTCTAGCCGCTCTTTGGCGGCATCGCTGGGTGAGTCGATACCGGTCGCAATTTCCATGCGGATGCACAGCGCTCGTAAATTGGCGATATTGTTAGCCGCGAGTTCATCAATCGTTTGCATTTGGTTTTCCAAGTCGTTGGCGATGGTTTGTAACTGGCCAAATCGCTGGGTAAGTTGCTTTTCATGGTTTGAGTCGTCGAGCTTTTCGGTGTGTGCCCATTGCGCGATGGTATTGGCGATGATGGGTTTATTTTCCTCGGTGAGTGTTCGGGAAAAAACAACGTTTTCCAGTTGCTGGCAAAGTTCGGCTTTCTGGCGTAATGGCAATAATTTAACCAATTGATAGGTACGCTGAAAATTTGCTTTGGCGGTTTCTATTTGGCTTAAAGCCATTTTGCGCCGGGTGTTCAAGCTGTGATCAGCGGTTTTGTTGATATCGGGTAATTCACGCCATTGTTCTTCAATTTTGCGAACTTCGTTATCTATTTGTTTGATGGTGGTGGCAGAGATATTGTCGGGCCAGCCTTCAAGTTGTTCGATAAGCTGATTTTTTTTATCAATGTAGGCTTGTCGCTCTTGGTTTTGTTGTTCTCGTTGCTGATCGCGCCGGGCAAAAACTAGATCGCAATTTGTTCTAAATTCTTTCCATAGGGCTTGTTCATTTTTTTGTGAAATGCGTCCTGCATGTTTCCATTGGTTTTGTAGTTCTTTGCATTTTTCAATGGCTTTAGGTAGTTCTTTTTCCTCAATGAGTGCTTCTGCTGAAGTAATGATAGCTTGTTTTTTAGGTAGATTTTTATCCCACTCGGTTCGGATGTGACTGCGTAACGTTTTGAGCAGTGTATTGAACCGTTTGCTTAGTGTTGGTCGGTGTTTTCTGTCGGTGGTGCCTAAGGTTTGCCATTCTTGTTGTGCTTGATGCTCTAGTTGTTCGATGGTTTTCCAATCGACCATTTCCCAGTTAGCCTCTTTTAGAAATTTGGCCAGCGTTGCCAGAAATGCTTCTCTTTTTTGCAGGGCTTCTTTTCGAAGATTGGCTTGCTCAGCAAAATACACTTTACATGGTTCATAAGCTTTTTCGCAAACCTCCTGAAATTTTTCCCATAATATTTGCGAGGAATCTTTTTCAGAAGGCCCCAGTTTTTTCCATTTTTCTTGAGCTGTTTTGATGGCTTGCAGAATGTCGGGCGGAGATTCATCGCTACCAATCAATGCTTCGACTTCTCCGCAAAGTTTTTCTTTTTGAGGTGTGTTTGCCCAGCTGCGCCATTCATTGAGTTCATTGACTTTACGGGTAATTTCTATCAGTTTTTTACGCCATATCGGTAGGTTTTTGGCGGATAATTTTTCCAGTTTAGTGACGAGTTTTTGTGCTTTTGTTCGATGTTCGAGAGCATGTTGTAATGAACCTACGGCTAAGTCGGCATCTATTTTCTCAAGCAGTGTTTTGAGTTCTTGCAGGGCGCTTTCTGTTTGGGTTTTTTGATCATGAAAGCGGGATTTTAACTTCGATAGCAACGTTTCATAGCGATTTTTATATTCCTTTGCCTGACTTAGCTCTGAAGGGATATTTATTTTTTGCCATCGTTTTTCGAGGTCGCGGATGTTGTTTTCTTGTATGGCGGTGCGGCTCTTCATGAGTTTTTCTGCGTATTCACAAAGGCTAGTGAATGACTTGATCGTTTTTCGCTCGCTACGGATGTGGCACAATGAGGAATAGCTTTGTGTGTACAACGGCTGATATGAAATTTGCAAGCTCTCTTCGTCTTCGGGAGGCAGTTTATCTAGTTGTCGCCATTGCTGATGGGTGGATTCAACGCGAGCTAACAAGTCGTTTAATTGTTCATCGGTGAGTTTTGTTTGTGTCTCAAGTTCTGTTTTGATGGTTTCCAGATCAGCAATGTGAGCGAGTTTGGCATCGCGGAGCGGGGCGTATTTCGCGTCACGGGCAAGTCGCTCTGCTTGGCGGGCTAAATACGCATTATAACCGTTGGTGAATGTGTCGTTGGCGCTGTCAAAGCGGGTGACTAACGTCTCATCAGGTGCGCCTTCAATTGCTGACCATTGTTTTATTAGGCGTTCTTGTTGACCTTTTTCACGTTCCCACTCACCTTTTCTTCCTAAGTTTTCTAATGACAAGCAAATTTGACGGCGTTCTTCTCGGAGTCTGCTTGGTTTTTCTTCTTCGGCAAGGATGACGTCGAGTCGGGTTTTGCTTTCCCGGCTAATTTTCTTGTCTTTGGTGCGAGTCGCTTTGTAAATACGTTCCAAGGTCGATTTTTGTTGAATTTTATCGAGCGCCGCTTGCCGTACTTCTAAGCTTCGGTCTTGGATGGCTACATCGCCTAGCAGTGACTCTCGGTTAATCTTGCTAAGTGCGGCTAATCGCAACGCAATTTCTTCGCCTTCCGTGATGATGAATTCCAATATTTTATCGTCATCAATCTCGTTACGGATGGTTTCGCTGCGGATTTCAACTGCTGGGGAGAGTGGACTGATTCCGGCGAGGTATTGACACCAAATTTTAAATGCCAATTCTTTGCTCATTGTATCATCATTGTGCTGTGCCATCGTTTCGATGAGTTTGATATCTTTTAAGCGACGTATTGCTAATTGGCGCAGTTCCGATGAGCTGTCATTTTGAGCAACTTGAGCAAGAATTTCCTGTG
>VAPL010055188.1_pt1 | contig 24542 bp, 26 predicted proteins | sample 3395061 | NCBI WGS metagenome assembly VAPL01 (sample SAMN08290444, study PRJNA428436) | hydrothermal vent metagenome | isolation source: Deep-sea hydrothermal vent chimney 2 | place: Pacific Ocean: Juan De Fuca Ridge | depth 2182 m m | reverse complement strand
GGTGTTTATCTGGTATTTTTAGGTACTTCTGGCCTTTAAATGCTAAGTGGGTCACGGAGGCTCGATAGATTTCTACACAATATAAAAAAAAGTCAAGTAACAAGTCACAAAAAAACTTTATAAACTTTCTTTATAATTTTTCTTTACAAAGTGTCATTTTTATGACATAGTATGTCAAAAATCTAACATGGGGCGATAAAATGACAGCAAGACCACGATACAGGCGGGAACTGAAAAAAAGGATAGGCCGACTTGGCTATAAGCGTGATGCAGATTTCGCCAAAGCCGCCGGAATACCGGCACCAAAAATGAGCCGTTATTTATCAGGCTGGGAACTGCCCTCGGAATCGCACCAGTGTAAGATCGCCGATACGCTTGGCATAAAACGTGATACTTTAGACAGGATATTGCGATGAAAGACATAATCATTTCAACCACGCAACTATTAGACCTGCTGAAAATAACCGCCACAACGCTCCACCGCTGGCAAAGAGCGGGGATGCCGCCACCGCTTAAGCGAGGGACATGGCGCTTTAATGATATCTTTGAATGGTGGCAAGACAAAATACTCTCCTCTAAGGCGGAAGATAAAGACAAAGATATTAACGCAGTAAAATTAGAATACTGGAGTGAAAAAACCAGGAACGAACGCCTGAAAGCAGATAAGACCGAAGGTGAGCTAATCTCCAAATCAGAAGTTGCCCATGAATGGTCTGTCCGCCTTTCAGAAGTGGCCAGCGGCCTCCAGTCACTGTCAATGCGGTTGCCACCATTACTGGAAGGTAAAAAACAGAGCGATATGCGCCAAATAATAGACGCAGAACAAAAAAAAATCCGTGATAATTATTACCGGACAGGCCGGTTCAGCTCACAGGGCGAAGACGAAGACGATGCCGATGAGTAAAATAGAACTCTTCGAGGAGGAACGATTAGCCATAAAGCCACCGGACGATATTAATATCGCTGAATGGTCGGGGCGGTATCGTATCCTTGGTAAGCATTCAGCTATTAAGGGGCCTTATAACTTGGCAATGGTTCCTTTCCTTGCGCCGGTAATGGATGACTGTTGCGACCCGAATGTCGATGAAGTCGGCTGTTGCGCATCTGCCCAGCTTGGCAAGACAGACGGGTTACTGGTTAATACTTGCGGGTTCTATAGCGACCAGGAACCGTCACCCATCATGGTGGTACTGGCAGACCAGGACACCGCCGAATACGTCAACACAGAGAAAGTCAGGGTAATGTTCGAGGAGTCGGAACACCTTCGGCATTTTTACGACAGCAAAACCTTTAACAAAGAAGAAATTACTATCTCAAACGGGGCACGTATTGACTTTGCTTGGGCCAGTTCAGTGGCAAGGCTGGCCAGTAAAACCTGCCGGATAACCATTGCCGATGAAATAGACAAACCAGGCTGGAATAAAGTCACCGCAGAGGCGGGGGCGATGTCGCTGTTGAAAGAACGGGCAAATACCTACCCCATGGGATACCGGAAACATATATGGTTTTCCACCCCAACCACCAGAACGGGCAATATAATAATGCTAATGCAAACATTCGATATTGTTTACGATTGGCATGTCCCGTGTCCACATTGCGGACAATTGCAGCCGCTTAGGTGGTCAAGTAAGTATCTGTTTGGCTTCAAGGACGATAAATATAGAGCCGAAGACGGCACAATGCACGAGTTTGGCGGTGTTGTGTGGGAAGGCGGCAGGGATGCGACTCGCCAGCAGATAACCGAAACAGCCAGATATGCGTGTGGTGAGTGCGGCGGTCTGTGGACTTCGGCGGAGAAAAATAAAGCGGTAAGTAAAGGGCGGAGAATCCCCCGCACCGAGCCAACCGGATACGAGAGACGCAAATTTACCCACCTGAATAGATTGCTGTCACTGTTCGATGGCGGACGGCTCGATGTAATGGTGCAGGATTGGTGCGATATATTCAAAAAGCAGGGGACTGATTTCAGGGAAGCGTTGAAAGGGTTTGTTAATTCAACCCTGGCAGAGCCGTTTGAAGAGGTGGTTATCGCCTCAACAGAAAGTAAAATACTTAAAGCGAGAACCGGATTACCCGCTCAAATAGTCCCCAACCAGGCGGTGGCGCTTACCGCCTTTATCGACAACCAGAAGTATGGATTTTGGTTCGTAGTAAGGGCGTGGGCGAGGGATTTTACGTCTTGGAATATCCATTACGGGCAATTAGCCACATGGGACGATGTGGAACGGTTACTATTTGAAACAGAGTACCCGGTAGAAGGTGAAAACAATCTGGCCATGAAGATATGGCGAGCGGCGCTCGATACAGGCGGTGGCAAGAAATTTGAAGATATGAGCATGACAGAGGAGGCATATTGGTGGCTCCGTAACAACGCTACAGGCCGTGGATGCAGGGTGTGGGGCACAAAAGGCGCAAGTTCCGCTATGGCAGGGTTGCTAAAGATAGGTAAAGCCTTGGATAAAACGCCAAGCGGTCGGCCATTGCCCGGCGGTCTCAGTATCATCACGTTAAACACTAACGACCTGAAAGAGAATTTCCATTACCGCATTGGCCAGGCTATTAAGGGCAGGTCGAGGGGCGCTTATCTTCATGCTGGTGAAGAAGTTGAACATGAAGAATACGTCAGCCATATCCTTGCAGAAGAAAAAAAGGTAAAGGCCAACGGTACAGTGTATTGGGATCAGGTGAAAAAGCGTAATGACTTGCTTGATTGTGAGGTTGGTTGTGCGGCGGTGGCCGATCCGTCATGGCCTGGAGGCGGGGTTAATTTGGTTGTAAACCGGATAAACACGGTTAGAACAGGTGAGATTGAACCGGAGCCGGAGACGACCGCCCCGAAGAAAAGGCGTAAAATGAGAGGCGGTTTTGTTAATGGTTGGAAAAGGTGAAATATGAGGTGCCCAAATTGTAATATACAAGAATATGTCCACCGGCAAAAAAAGAACGTGAAAAAGATCAAGTCAGAGAGCTTTGACGGATACGCTATTCACCATAAATTCTGCAATAATTGCAACACCTATTACACTACCACAGAGACCATTGATATATCGTCCATGAGACAACGCAAAGAAGAAAAAAAGTTAAATAAGCAATAACTAACTTTTTACTTGTTAAATTAATACCTTATATCTGATATTGTGTGAATTGATTATTCTAATATTTTGAGGGCTACGCTATCGAACCAGTTAATTTTACCGCCGGGGACACCGTTTCCTGGGAGAAAACATTTGACGATTACCCCGCCTCAGACGGGTGGTTGCTGTCTTACGCACTGGTAAAAGACAATACTCTGCTCACCATAGACGGTAGTAAGGTTGTCGCCGACGGTGACGGGTTTGTGGTTACTATTCCGGCTGGCACTTCTGCTCTATACGACCCTGGTTTCTACAAGTGGCAAGCATACACAACTAAGTCGGGCGAGCGGCATCAGGTCGGTAGCGGCACGATTGAAATTAAGCCGAACTACGCCAGCCAATCAGCAGGTTACGATGGCCGATCAATAGTTAAAAAGACCTTAGATGCACTTGAGGCGATGATGCTTGGCAAGGCATCTAAAGACCAGATGTCGTTACAAGTACCAAATGGCAGACGGGTTGACAGGCTTCAGCCAGAGCAACTTCTGGTATGGCGGGATAAGTTAAAAATTGAATACGAGGCCGAACTTAAAGCTGAACGTATTAATCAGGGGCTTGGCGGCGGCAATAAAATATTCACAAGGTTTGTATGAGGAAAGCTTTAATAAATATGCTCGGTAAGACAATTAACGGCCTTGAAAAGCGTAGCAATGCCAAGCGTAAAAGTGTGGTTCCGGGCCGGAAACGTGCTTATTCGGCGGCGCAGGTTGGGAGGTTGTTTTCTTCATGGTCAACTACGACTGTTGACATAAACGAAGAACTAAAGGTTGCGCTCAGGCCGATACGTGCCAGGAGCCGTGATCTTGTAAAGAATAACGTATTTGCCCGTAAATTCATGCACATGGTGGGCAATAATGTGGTAGGGCCGAAGGGCGCAGTCTATCAGGCCAAAGTGAAGACCAAAAAAGGTGCTACAGATGTGGCAGTAAACAGGGTTCTTGAGGCCGCATGGCGTGATTTTGGTAAACGGCGCAATTGTTCGGTCTGCGGGACTTTATCATGGCTTAATATTCAGAATATATTTGTGAAAACGGTTGCCAGGGACGGCGAGTGTTTGATCCGCAAGATTAGGAATAAGCGGTTCAAATACGGCTTTGCTTTGCAGTTCATAGACGTAGATTACCTTGACGAGACGTATCACGAAGCGGAACTGCCAAACGGGAACCGGGTTGTTCTTGGTATAGAGTACGACACATGGGGGAGACCTGCCGCATATCATATTCGCAAGCGCACCGAGGGGATGAACGGCTGGGTTCATGGCGAGCGTGAACGAGTCCCCGCTGATGAGATTATTCATGGCTTTGTTTCCGAACACCCCAACCAGGCCAGAGCGGTATCTTGGTTGTCAGTTGGCGCAACGGATGTGAAAATGCTGGACGGCTACAAAGAATCCACTGTTGTGAGCGCAAGGGTTGGGGCGGCCAAAATGGGCTTTTTATATACGCCAACAGGTAATGAATACCATGGTGATGAGAATAAGTCTGACGGCAATGTGATTGACGAAATAGAGCCTGGCCTTATCGAGCAACTTCCGGCTGGGTGGGAGTTCAAGGAATTTAACCCCAAGCAGAACGCCGGAGACCTTGACCCATTTATGACAAAAGAGGTTCAGGGTATAGCGTCAGGTTGGAACGTGTCATACACCTCACTTGCCAACGACCAAAAAGGCACAAGTTATTCGGCTGACCGCTCCGCCAGAATTGAGGAGCGTGATTCATGGATGGTAATACAGGAAGAACTGTTAATTGAAACATTGTGTGAAAATATCCACGAAGAATTTGTTGATCTTGGCATATTAAGTGGCGCCATCCCGCTGTCATATACAAGGATTGATTCACTCATGGCGCATAAATTCCAGGCCAAGCGTTGGAAATGGATTGACCCGCTAAAAGACGAAAACGCCAACACAAAGGCACTTGCCAACCGTACAACGTCCAGAACACGCATTGCCGCAGAGGGTGGTAACGATATAGAGGAAATTCTCGACGAATTGGCATGGGAAGAGGCGGAAATAGCGGACAGGATAGATAAATTCAAGGAGGCCGTGACGAATGGGAAAAAACAATAAAATAAAAACAGGCAGGTTATACCGCAGTTTTGATATAACCCGTGCGGATGGTGCCACACAGGACGACAGAACCATTGAAGTGGCATTTTCAAGTGAAGACCCGTATCCCAGGTGGTTCGGGATTGAGATATTAGACCATGGTAAAAAGTCTATCAGAATGGGGCGGATGTTAAACAAGGCCCCATTGTTGGCAGACCATAACCCGCATGAACAGATCGGGGTGGTAGAACAGGCAAGTATTGATGCTGATAAAGTTTGCAGGGCGAAAGTCCGTTTCTCTAAGTCAGCCAAAGCAGAAGAGATATTCCAAGACGTTCTGGACGGAATAAAATCGAAAATATCGGTTGGCTATCGTGTCCATAAAATGATTTTGGAGGAAACTTCTGATAAAGGCGATGACACATACAGGGTAACAGATTGGGAGCCGCTGGAAATTTCATTGGTCAGTGTCCCGGCTGACGATACAGTTGGCGTAGGGCGTAGTGTGGAGCATGAAGATGATTTCGAGACATTAATATTAAATAAGGAGAAAGTTATGGAGAAGAAGGAAGTAGTTGAAACCAAGAAAGAAGAGGTCGTTGTGCCGCAGATTGACGTGGCTCAGATCAAGGCCGATATCAAAGCTGATATGGAAAAATCTGCTGTCACTATGGTTGAAAGTGCCCGTGCCGCTGAGAAGACCCGTGTGGACAATATCAAGGCAATTTGCGACAAACACAAAATGCCTGATTTCGGGATGGAACATGTTGCCAAAGGGACTCCTCTTGATGAGTTCAAAGGGCTTGTTCTGGAAAAAATTGCCAATGCCAAGCCTGTTGACACCCCGAATGCCAACTTGGACATGGAAAAGAAAGACCTGTCCAAATATTCTATCTTACGGGCGATTGTAGCCGCCTCTAAGAATGATTGGCGTGGGGCAGAATTTGAGCGTGAATGTTCCGAGGCTGTTGAGAACAAGCTCGGAAAACAGGCACAGGGCTTCTTTGTACCGTATGATGTGATGGTTGAGAAACGTGACCTTAATGTGGGTACCCCAACCGCAGGCGGGAATACGGTTGATACTGATTTAATGGCTGGTTCGTTTATCGAAATGCTACGGAATAAAATGGTTATCCGCCGACTTGGCGCAACCGTACTTTCCGGGTTGGTAGGAGATGTCGCCATTCCAAAACAGACCGGCGGAGCTACCGGGTATTGGTTGGCTGAGGGTGCCGACATTACCGAGAGTGAGCAGACCATCGGCCAAGTAATCATGACCCCCAAGACGGTAGGCGCATTGACTGAGCTTACCCGTAAATTGCTTCAGCAGTCGTCTATGGATATGGAAAATTTTGTCCGTAACGATTTGGCTACTATCCTGGCCTTGGCGATGGACTTGGCCGCTATTAACGGTTCCGGTGCAAGCAACCAGCCGACAGGTATCCTTAACCAAGCCGGTGTTGGTCTGGTCGCTATGGGAACTAATGGCCTGGCACCTGACTTTGCTTCCATTATCAGCCTGGAGACCGAGGTATCCATTGACAACGCCGATATCGGTACAATGGCTTACCTTACCAATGCTAAGGTTCGTGGCAAGATGAAGGCAACGCCAAAAGTCTCTGGCTACCCCACCTACCTGTGGGAGAACGGTAACGCTACCGGCGAGGGCAACCTTAACGGCTATCGTGCATTGGTGTCCAATCAGGTTCCAAGTGACCTTGATAAAGGAACCTCTACCGGGGTCTGTTCAGCAATGATCCTTGGTGTTTGGGATCAGTTGCTTATCGGCCTTTGGGGCGGTTTGGACATCTTGGCCGATCCTTACACCAAGTCTGCTTCCGGCGGCCTTCGTGTAACGGCTTTCCAGGATTGCGATATCGCAGTACGCCATCCTGAGTCGTTTGCAGTTGTTAAGGACTACCTGGCTTAAGAGTTACTTGGCTTGATCTAATCCCCGGATACTTAACGGTGTCCGGGGATTTCAACATAAGATAGAGGTGTGTGATGGAAATTTTTTTAAACAGAAATACGGTAATTGGTGACGGCGAGATAGGCTATGCCAACACCAAAGTGAAAGTAAGCGATTCGGTTGGCGTTACCCTTATCGGTACCGGTAAGGCAGTAAAATACAACGCCAAGGCCCATGACAGTATTATCAAAAAAGCCGCTATTGCCGCTAAACGGGTGGATAAAAGCTAATGTCATTCTCCGGTGAGGATTTAAGCGAATTTTTTGACGTAGATGACTTTGCCGATTGTTACGCTGTATCATACACGCAACATGACAACACTGTGGTCAATACTACGCTATTCCTTACCGAACGATCCGGCATGTTGGAAGATGGCACTGTGAGGTCGTCATTTTACGAGGTGGAAATTAACCGCCAGGAAGTGCAAACACCGCAAACCGGAGACACATTCACCGTTAACGGCAATACCTACCGTATCACGGCTATCTCCAGTATGGACAACGATATCGCCGCATGTGAGGCGGAAAAGACATGATGAATCATGTTAAAATTTCCGGGCTTGCCGAGGTGGATAAGGCGGTTAGGCGGTTATCAGGGAACAGGGTGGCCGCCGGGATAAGGAAGGCATGGCGTCGGGACGGTAAGACCAGGCTACAACCATATATAAGGCGTAAAATGAAACACCGCCTTGGCGGAACCGGCAAGTTAGCCAAGTCATATACCATCGGGGTTAGCGGTAGAGCAATAGAAGACACCAAGCTCCAGGTTTATTCGAGAGTACCCGCCACAGAGCCGCATGAGTTTGGCGGTATGATTACCCCCAAAAAAGGCAAATACCTCTCAATTCCAACGAAAAATGCCAAGACTAATATTGGCTATGTGAGGTTTCAGGGGAATTTGTTGTTTACCCGCAAGCGTCTCACCCCCAGAATTTTAATAAAGGCATCCGAGAAGCCGGGCGGCCCCAAGGTTTTCACCAAACGGAAAAATGGCAAGCTGATTATGTTTCAGGTATTGGATGACAATAATCTAAAGCTGAAACGATATTTCCGTAAGAACAAAAGTGGCTATCATTTACAGCGGGTAATGCCAATGTTCATATTTGTGCGGAGCGTTTATTTACGGCCACGCACAAATATAAGGGGGATAATGGACAGGGAAGTCCCCAAGCTGGCCGAGATTGCAATTGATTCAGTAGTGAATTTGTGGGAGGGCAAAAAGAATGGCTGATTCCATACGAGAGCAGATTGTACTTGAGTTTAAGGCCCTCATGCAAACCATTACCACTGCTAACGGTTATGATAACGACCTTGGCCTTAATGTAAAACGGGGCATCACCAGACCGCTTGAGAAAGATGAATTGCCTGGCTTAATAATCAATGAAGGCAAAGAAACCTCCGATTCAAATATTACTGCCGGATTCGATCATCACCGTCTACCAATAGATATATCGGCCAGAGCCGTCTACCCTGACGGTAACGATTGGTACAAGGCCAGTAATACATTGTTGGCAGATATCGTTAAGGCGATGGGGACTAATTCTAACCTGTCAGATAAGGCGATTGATATTGTACTTGACAGTAACCAAACAGGTATTGATGACGGCGACAAACATATCGCCGGTGCTGATATTAATATAAGAATACACTACAGGACGAGGCATCTTGATCCGTATAATTAAATAAGGAGAGCGAAAATGCTTACGAGGAATACAGTTGTTTTAGCTAAATTGGAGTCGTCTTACGGGATGGACGCTACGCCCACATCGCCGACTGACGCAATATTAGTATCCGCACCAGACTTAAAAGTCGATGGTGAGGTTGTTACCCGTGATTTCGTGCGGCAAAATCTAAGCCCCAACGGCCATGTGATTGGGAAGAAAAAGGTGACATGTTCGTTTAAGTGCGAGCTTAAAGGTTCGGGAACTGCCGGGACTGCTCCGCAAGTCGGTGCGCTGCTACAAGCGTGCGGCATGTCTGAGACGGTAGATTCAGGCAATTCTGTAACATATAAGCCGCTGTCAACCGGGTTTAAATCTGTCACTATATATATGTATCTTGATGGGTTACTGCATAAAATTCCTGGTGTTGTTGGCTCTGTTTCGGTTAGTCTTGAGGCAGGGAAGTATGGTGAACTCCAGTTTGATATGGAAGGAAAATATATCAAGCCTGTTGATGATCCGCTACCAGCATCCGGCCCGGTAATTACCCCCACTCCGCAGATTTGTGTGGCAACCAACTTTTCGGTGGGCGGATATGCCGCTACGGTCAATTCAATTAGTTGTGGACTAAATAATACAATTGCCGCATCCGGCGATCTTAACTCGGCTGATGGTTACGGAAAACTGCGCATTACCGGGCGTGATCCGAACGGCACGTTTGACCCGGAAGCAACGCTTATCGGTACACATGATTTCTGGGCAGCCTGGGAAGACGCTACCCCACAGGCACTTACAGTTACCATCGGCACAACCGCCGGTAATATCGTTGATTTTGACGTTGATTATGCGGTTGCCCGTGAAGTAGGGTATGGAGATCGTGACGGTATCAGAACCTACGATATCCCATTTACTGCCCAGGGTAGTGCCGGTGATGACGAAATGGAACTTATCTTTACATAATACAAGGAGGCTAACATGCCAGTAGCAATTGACCCGGAAGAACGAGTTGAATATATACTCGAAGCGGAGCGTGAGAAAGAGAAGCATACCACCTTTTTTCTACTGCCGCCAACCAGCAGCAAGAAGAACCGCATTAAAGGCAGGTTCATCAACTTGTTGCAACAGCATGGCGTTGGTGTCAATGAAATACAAGATAATGAACTGCCTTTTGAGGTGGCCATAGAGTACAGCTTAATTGTGCTTGAGGAGGTGCTTGTCGGTTGGGATAATTTTCTTGACGCTCAAAAACGCAGAGTGCCGTTTAAGTCGGTTAATCTCCGGGCAAATATCGACAGGTTGACCCCGGAAGATCAGGAAGAGTTAGCGGCGGAGGCACAACGGTTATCCGGCCTTACCGAGGAAGAGTCAAAAAACTGAGACGGGCTGTCTTCGTAGGGAGCCAGCCCGATAAATTCAAGTGTGGCGATGGTTGCAGGTATTGGCGGAGATGTGACGAAAGCGATATCCCTTTGTGGGAAATAGATGGTGAAAAGTTATATTCATGCCCCAAAAACGCCATACACGATGATTCATGGGAATGGATATTTTGGTACAGCCATTATAAAGACGGGTTGCTACCGGCTGACGGCGGGTTATTAAACCAAACGGCTAAATTTCTGGAAGCGATGCGGGTGATAGATACCGCTAAGGATAGTATAAATGTCGAGTAAAAAAGTCTTTTTCGAGATAATACTTAAAGGCGCTGCCGCCAAGCAGATGGAAAACGTCAGCAAGTCTTTCAGTAAGACGAAGCAGTCTGCTAAAATACTTGACACCCAACTCGGCAAGCTCGATAAAGAGTATAAAAAGGTAGAGTCAAGTAGCCGGAAGGCCGGTAATGCCGGGAGACGTGCGGCTGACGACTCAACCAAAAGCACCGACAAGGCAAAGATAAGCCTAAAAGGGCTCACCCCCGTTATTGTCAAAAATTATCTGGCATATCTTGCCTTACAAAAGGCCATTAACGGTATCGCCAACGAATTTATTGCTGGCTTTAAAGCCGTTGAGGATTTCAAGGTATCGGTTGCTTCCACAGCCGGTTTTATTACCACCTTTTCACAAAAGACAGCCGAGGGCGATCTCGCCGGAGGGTTCAGAGACGCTTACGCCTATGCTGAACGTCTTATCCCCGCATTAGAGCAGATGGACGCCCTCACTATCGCCAACGGTGAGGATTTAAACCTTATTTCCCAAGCCTTCATTAAGAACGGCATCCTGTTAGACATCGACAACAAAAAACAAAAGCAGGGTTTTCTTGCTATTGCCACAGCGTTGAAGGCATTATTCGCCAACACGCAAAACGGCCAGCTCCAGATGAACCAGGAGATTAATGCACTCTTGGCAGGACAGGTACGGGCTGGCGATAAATTAGCCCAAATCCTGACAAAACAAGACCCGCTGTTACACCAGCATCTAAAGACATGGCGTGAAGAAGGGACGGTTATTGAGCATATAGGCAAGATGCTCGGTGGGTTCGGCATGGTTGCCAAAAAGCTGGATGGTTCATGGGCAGAAGTAGGCAGCACCCTTGAGACGATCAACAAGGTTATTCTACGAGAGGGATTTAAGCCCGTTGTAGAGGACATTCTTGCGATTGCCAATAACATCAAGAATACACTACTCGATTCAGAGGGAAAACTTACACAACGTGCCAAAGACCTGCAACAGTCAATCAAAGATGTTTATAAGCTGACCAAAGATACTGTTGAAGTTGCCGGTGGTATGGCCGGTGGTTGGTTGGCCGCTACTGTGGCGTTGGGGGTTTACAAAAGCCTTATTGTTGATGCCACAGCCTTACAAACTACCCTTAACATCGTCACTGAAGTCAATCCGTGGGTGATACTCGGCACAGCGGCTGCCGGGGCGTTTGTGCTGATGAAAAAGCATTTGGACTCGCTTACCGACGATCTTATTAAAGGTAAGGATGCCAGTATAGAGTTTTTTGAGGCGCCAAAAGATTTTGACAGAGACGCCTTCCTTAAATACTTAAAGATAAAAGATATTGTTGAGCAGATAAACGACTTAAAGACTAATGGTATCAGGGGTGAATGGTTTGAGTCACAAAGCGAGATTGACGGGCAGATAGACAAACTGGAAGCCCGGCTTAACGGGATACTTGGCGGTGCTTCTGGGGCGGTTGGCAGGGCCTTAAAGGCATCTGGTGAGCCGTTACCGTCACCGGTTATAGACGCTAAGGCACCTGAATTATCAGTTGACGTTACCACATACCAAAAATCTTTAGAAGAGCGTGAAAAACTCACCGCCAAATACGCCGCCAAGCGGGAGGCCATTAACAGAAAATTGTACGAGGCTATAAACGCTCAAACATCAAGGTTAATGAAAAGCGGTGAGGCCAAAGACCTGTTGCGGGAAAAAGAATATTGGGGGAAATTAAAAGCAGAATTATTGCGGAATGTTGATGAGGCCGCCAAGATAAGAGCCAAAACAGTCCGGCCAGATATTGAAAAGACATCCGGTTATAAATCGTATAACGACAAAATCATAGCAGACCAGGTCAAGGCCGCCAGCGAGTTTAAAAAACTCATCCAAATGCAGGTTGATGATGAGGTTATCACCAAGCGTGAAGGGCTTATCGCTATCAAGAAATACGAGAAGGAACAACTCCAGGAAGCAAAACGGATGCTTGACAGTTACGTCCTTGACAGGGTTAAGACAGATGAGCAGTACCTTACCGAGCGGAAACGGATTATAACAGAGATCACCGCCTCTGAAAAGCGTGGTATCGAAGCAATCACGTCTAAGTATGACCTTGAGCAGAAAAGACGTGATAAGATAAAAGAAGATGCCGCCAAGAAAAAAAGTGACAAGAAGACTGCCGATGCTCTCAAAAAACAGCTTGATGATGTTAGTAATTATTATGATAAAGTAAAATTTTTCGACAGTAAATATCGCCAATATGCCATAGATAACATAGCTACGGTAATAGACAATATGTCCATCTCCGAGCAACAAAAGGCCGTACTGAAAGAAAAATCGCTCGAAGAACTCCGTAAGATGGAGAAGAAATACACCTTCGATAATATTGAGGACACACACTCATATATCGCCGCCATGAAAGCTGGAACTCAGTCGTATATTGACGGCTCCAAGGGCATGCTTACGAGTCTGCGAGATTGGACAACCGACACCTTTAAAACGATGGGCGACAGCCTGGCAGAATTTGTGCGAACCGGTAAATTTAATTTCGGTGATTTCACTAAGTCCATTTTAAACGATATGGCAAAAATAGCCTCCCAGCAAGCCGCCTCTGCGTTGCTTGGATTATTGGTTCAGGCCGGAACTGCATACTTTACGCCTTCAGCCGGTGACGGCGGATACGTTGGCAATTCCACCGGCGGCGGCACTTCATCCCTGCCAGCGGGGCAGGTTTATTCTGCCCAAGGCAACGTATTCTCAGGTGCCGGAATATCAGCCTATTCAAACTCAATTGTGTCAAAACCAACAATCTTTCCTTTTGCACACGGAGTTGGCCTGATGGGCGAGGCTGGTTCAGAGGCAATTATGCCGCTCACGAGAACCGCTAATGGTGATTTAGGAGTTAAGGCTCAAGGCGGCGGCAATAATATCACCATAAATAACGAGATCGTGGTGCAGGGCGGTTCAGGCGATGAAGCCGACAACAAAAAGGTCGGTAAGCAAATAGCCTTGGCTATCAAAGCCTCACTCCGGGGGCTACTAAAGGACGAACTGCGTAACGGCAATATACTTAACCCGCAAGGTCAGGGGGCGTTTTAATGGATATTTTACCTGATATAGAGCTATCGGATGGCAGCGGCCCTGCGAAAGTAAAGCCAAGAGTGACTCGGTATGATTTTGGCGACGGCTACACCCAACGGGTAACAAATGGCCTAAACCCAATCAAGGAAGAATACTCGGCTATGTGGTCGTACCTCACGCCAACCGATAAAGAAACGCTGAAAAACTTCTTTGTTGGGCTAGGCGGGGTAACTGCATTTTTGTTTAAGCCGCCGCTTGAAACGGAGTATAAAAAATATACCTGCACAGAATGGCAATTCACGCCGAAGGCCGGTAACTGGTTCTCCGGAACCGCCACCTTTGTTGAGGAGCTTGACCTGTAATGGCTGTAGAGTCTGATATCCAAAAATTAGCAGTTGATGATATTGTGACATTATTCATCCTGGACGCTACCTCACTGCGAGACGCAAGCGGAACGCCAGGCGCAATACATAGATTCTGTTCGTCAACGCTCCACGATACCGCTGTGGTCTGGCAGGGCGAAACATACCAACCATTCCCGATAGAGGCAGACGGTTTTGATCGGACATCCCAGGGTGCCATCCCACAACCGACATTGCGGGTTGCGGACGTGTCCGGGAATTTGGGTAGTTTGGTAATTGCTTACGATGACCTACTCGGAGCCACCGTCACCCGTGTCCGCACGTTAAAAAAATATCTGGACGGCGAGCCGGGCGCAGATCCGACAGCGGAGTTCCCTCGTGAAGTATATGAAATCGTCCGCAAACTAAAGCAACTAAGAAACATGCTTGAGTTCACGCTCGGCTCCCCGTTTGACTTGCAAGGTAAGAAATTGCCTGGGCGGATGGTTCTTAAACAGGTATGCACCCACGTTTACAGAGAATATTTATCAGGATCATTTGATTACAGCAAGGCAACCTGCCCATATTCCGGCACGAGCTATTACGATAATACAGGCACAGCCACCACAGCCGACAAGGATGACTGTGGTAAGCGGTTAAGTGATTGCGTGTTGCGGTATCCGCAACCGAACGCCCTTCCGACAAGGGCTTTCCCAGGGGTATATAATGTTCGAGGATAAACAACTGATAGCCGACGCTCGCCAACACGCCGCCGATGAGTACCCAAAAGAATCGTGTGGCGTTGTGGTAGGCGGTAAATATTGTCGATGCGCCAATGTGAGCGCTACGCCTGAAACAGATTTCGAGGTTGACTCGAAGGATTTAATCAAATATCACCCAGATATCCAGGCAATAGTTCACTCGCACCCAACCGGGCCTAACCACCCGTCAGAGGCCGACCAGGCCGGTCAGCAAGAGGGCGATATACCGTGGCTTATCCTGCCCGGCCAAGGCAAGCCTTTTTGGTTTGGCGACCAGGTGCCAATAGCTCCATTGCTTGGCCGGGAGTTCAAATGGGCAGTCCACGATTGCTATACTCTGGTGCGGGATTATTACCGGCTTGAGTATGGAATAGTTTTAATCAATAAGCCAAAACCAGATGGTTGGGGCGACAAAAACACCACCGATGACCTGCTTACCGCTAATTTTAACGAGGCAGGGTTCCGGCAGCTTAATGAGGACGAGGAGCTACAAGTTGGTGATGTGTTGCTCGGCAGTATTATGTCAACAATAAATAACCACCTATGGATTTACACAGGCAACAGCCAGGTAATGCACCACATGGTGGGCAGATTATCTGTTTACGATAACCTGAATACTTGGCGGAAATATTACTCAATGCGGCTCAGGTACAAAAAATGGTAACAGTATTTTTATACGGTGCGCTGGCAGAAAAATTCTGTCCGGAGATTAAATTGGATGTGGCATCCCCGCACGAGGCAGTCCACGCCCTTGAGGCTAATTTCCCCGGCCAGTTCTTTAAAGAGATCGCCAGCAAGACTTACCGGGTGGTGAGGGGCGACACCTTGGAAGACGGCGAGGACGACCTGCCAGAAACCGTAGCGTTGCGCAGACCAAACAAAGATATTCATATCGTTCCGGCAGTTATTGGTGGGGGTGGTGTGGTCAGAATAATCGCAGGTGTAGTCCTTATTGTTGCCGGTGCAGTGTTCAGCCAACCAACACTCATTGGAATGGGCGTGGGTATGGCACTTGGTGGTGTAGTCCAGCTTTTATCACCCACGCCAGACTTAACCGGGCTAAACGGTATGGAGTCGGTTGACCCCCGCAAATCATTTTTATTCACTGGCGCAAAGAATGTCACTACCCAAGGCGGCCCGGTTCAGGTAAACTACGGCGAGATAGAGGTCGGTTCTGTAGTCATTTCACAATCGCTTACATCGGAGCGTATCTAATGTCAGACAAGTTAAAACGCATACAAGGTTCTGGTGGAGGTTCAGATCAGCCGGAACAATATGTGCCTGTTGAGCAATCAAACACACTCCAAACAAAGAGCATCTATAGGGTAATAGACCTCATAGGCGAGGGCGAGATAGAGGGGTTAGTCAACGGGCATAAATCAATTTACCTTGACGACATCCCGCTTCAAGCCGACGATGGGAGTTATAACTTTGAAGGTATAACCGTTCAAACAAGGGAAGGTACGCCAGACCAATCTCACATAGCCGGGTTCCCATCTGTTGAAACGCCAAGGTCGGTTGGTGTAGAACTTACTGTCGCTAACGGCACTGTTACCAGAGTTGTAAGCGACCCAAATGTAGACGCAGTTTATATTGTAGTAACGGTAGCATCACTCTTTCACCAGGAAGATAACGGCGACCTGAACGGCACCTCCGTATCGTTCTCTATCCAAATAAATTCAGAGCCGGCAGTAACCAAGACAATAAGCGACAAAACAATGTCTCCGGCGCAGTTGACTTATCGAATACCGCTTCCGGCAGGTGGCGCACCTTGGGATATTAAGCTGACCAGGGTAACGCCAGATGCACCCGATTCCAAGACGCATAATTCCACGTTCTTCACTTCATATACCGAGATAATCGACCATAAGATCAAGTATATGGACTCTGCTGTTGTCGCCGCTGAACTTGATGCAGAATTGTTCGGTCAGCATATTCCGGTCAGGTCTTATCACATTAAGGCCCTAAAAGTGATGATCCCCACCGGCTACACGCCGCCGTATAAAGACTCAAACGGGGTATGGCAGCCAGCTGTGTACCCGGGGACGTGGGACGGCACTTTTCAGGCCGCAACCTACACCTCAAACCCTGCCTGGTGCTTATACGACCTTATAACCAATAAGCGTTATGGCGCTGGTCTTGAGAACCCCGGCGCAAATTTAAAATGGGAATTATATCCAATCGCCCAGCGGTGTGATGAACTTATTGATGACGGCTTCGGCGGCGTTGAGCCACGATACACGCTGAATTGCAGTATAAGAAACCAGCAAGAGGCGTATGCGCTAATCAACCAGTTAGTGAATACTTTTACGGGTATGTCGTGGTGGGGGCCAGGCTCAGTGATGGTATCTCAGGATGCGCCAGGCAACGCCCAGATAATCGCCTCACCAACCAACGTAATCGGCGGCGAATTTGTTTACGAAGGCACAGACCTGCGTGACCGCCCCACTGTGTGCATGGTTACATGGAACGACCCAGACGATCATTTCCGACCGGCAATAGAGGTTGTTGAAAACAAAGAAGCGTTGCTTAAATACGGATACAAACCGGTAGAGCTTGCGCCAATAGGTTGCACCAGCCGGGGCCAGGCTCACCGCTTTGGACGGTGGGCAGTTTACACGCCGTATCTGGCAACACAGCTTGTCCATTATACCGCAGGGCTTGACCACTCATTTATTACGCCCGGTAAGTTAATTGCTGTGGCAGATCCGTTTTACGCCAATAAGAATTTCAGCGGACTTGTGGCAGGCGCGCCCAGTACAACCTCAATCACCCTTGACCGTGGCGTTAAATTAGCGGCAGGCGAGACTTACGATCTGTGGTGTACCATGCCGGACGGGACGCTGGAGAACCGAACAATCGCCACCGCCTCTGATGATGCGGAGCATACCAATATACAAGTAACGTCTGGCTTCTCGGACGTCCCGCAGGTTGAATCGGTTTTTACGGTTGCCGGAAGCGATGTCCAGCACCGCCTGTTTGTTTGTCTGTCCAACACCGAAACAGAGATTGATGACGGGATAGCCTACACTATTACAGGCCTGTTTTACGACCCGACCAAGTATGCCCTGATCGAGCAGGGAATTGTCCTTGAAAAGCCAAATTATACAGCACCGTCAGAGACCGGGGTTATCCTGCCGCCGAACAATGTTACTCTGGCACTTGGTACTTTCTACGCTGATGGTAAGTTAAAGAATAATATTGTCATGTCGTGGGAGTCGTCCACAGATTCCCGGGTAGTTGATTATGTGGTTCAGTACAAGATCGGCACAGACGCACCATGGCAGGACTTAACAACCGGCAACCTTATCGCCGAACTCCCAGAGGTACATACCGCTCATTATTATTTCCATATTCGGGCAATTTCCCGTACCGGCGCATCATCTGTTTGGGTGAGCGTTGATCTTGATGTACCGCAAAACGCTATGCCGAATGTCACGGGGTTGAAGCTGGTTGACGGCGCAGATGCCACCACCTTTAACGGCGGCGACGCTAAGTTTGCTTGGGACTCTTCCTCATTATCAGCAGTTGCAAGTCCCGGCGGGGTAGATGCTTGGTTTGAATCGTATGTGGTTGAGATCCGTAAAGGCGGCAGCCTCGTCCGGACAGAGTACCCCAAAACACCTGAATACACCTACTCGTACGACACAAACAAACTTGACGGCGGCGCAAGCCGTAGTTTCGAGATAAGCGTTTACCAGAAGGGCAATTTAGGGCAGTTATCTTCCAACCCCGCAGTCCTCGCCGTATCTAACCCGGCGCCAAGTATGGCCGGGTACACGCCCACCGTAACGGACAACTTTAAGGGTATAGCGATAGATTGGACTAATTGGAGTACAACCGATAACGATTTTAAGTCCTTCAAGATATATATAGACGAGACTGCCGCTACAACTTTGGTGCAGGAAGTTTCCTCAGTCACCAAACGGTGGCTTGAGCCGAACCTTACAGTTGGTACAAACTATAAAGTGAAGATCGTGCCGGTAGATGCCTTCGGCGACGGCACCGGCTCTGATGTCGGTAGTGGAACGGCCTTAATTCTTGACGGCGCAGACGTTGACGCTGAACTGACCGGCTCTATAACGATGTCGGACTCAGACGGCAGTACTAAAACAGAATTGGATACCCTCTACGACCGGGTGACGGATTCAGGCGGCATCACCTACACTTTAGTTGGCACCGAAAAGTTCATTCAATATAAATTTGGAATTGAAGATTATATTGACAAGGTGATCGTCTATTGCGGCAGCACCGCCGCCCAGGTGTATATCCGGTATTCGTCAGACGGCGCAACCTGGAACTATTTAGAGGCCGAATCAGACCACACCCTCACGGCAGAAGATGATTTAGTAGCGGGTAGTTCCGGCACTGCCGGTACAAACTTCTGGCAACTGTCAACCGGCCTGAACGTAGCAAAATTCCCTGATAGAGTTACCGCTAAATATTGCGAACTTGTTATGGTAGGCAACTACACCACAACAATCTTTGAGTTGGTCTTTGTACGTGAGGTAATCGCAGAGCAAATAGTGGCGGATAATTTGTCGGCTATTTCAACAAAAACCGGCGTGCTATACAGCGACAATTATATCCCCGTCGTGAGCGGGTATATGTTGAATGGTGTAGGTGGGGTGGCTGATTTTGTTGACATGACTATGACGTTTAGCTCACCGGCAACACGTACTAATGCACAAACAGCTTTAAATGTTGCTGATGGTGCTGACCGGACAGCTAATAATACAGCGGCGGCAATAGCAGGTCAGGGCGCATTAGCTACTTTAGATAGTGCTGATTACTCTACTCATGTCTCTGGCGATAGTAAACCTATAATATTCAACTTTTCAGGTTATACATACGCAAATACTACTCATCTTCTACCTCGTGGCGTGTATGACGGTGAGGGTACCTTAATTTATGATGCTACGGCAACGAATACAGGCAGATCATATCAATTACATGTTTGGGATAGAGCCACAAATGTATGGATTAGCCATACTAATTATGATGTGTATGGTGACACTACAAAAGCAACAGCTTTAGCAGATGCACTTAATGCATTAAATAACGACAAGATTGTTATTATTGTCGGAGAACATGCTCCAGCGCGGAATCGTACACTGGGCGGGTTACCTGACGCTATCTATCGTTGTGGTGGGAGCCGCACAGTATTTATCAATGAGGATTGGTCAGGTGGCCCAACATATATGGTGGCTGGATACCCTGGTATGGGCGAAGGGACTGGCCTGGAATCATTTGCACCTGCGACTATTGGGTGGTTAGAGATGCAAATTACTATTGTCAATGGCAGTATAGTAGGGCTACAAAACACACCATATAATGTGAGTCCTGATGCAGACGTAACCAGCGCCAACACAGCGGCGGCAATAGCAGGTCAGGGCGCACTGGCGACATTGGATAGTGCTGACTACTCTACTCACATCTCGGGCACAAAGCCTCCCGCCAATGCAGATGCTACTAATCCAGTCTTGCAGGCAGGTACTACAATCACAGCCGGGGGCGTAACTCTAAACGGGGGGTCTGGAAAATTTATTGTTAAAGATGCTGCAGGAGTAATCAGAGTGCAGATGGGGTATCTGCCATGAGCGCATATGGCTTAGAATGCTTTGATACTTCTGGGAATATAGTTGTCAGCTATACTGATACACTAACGAGATTAGTTTTTACTACCATTGCTTCTCCTGGTATTTCCGGCTCCGTTGATCTCCCAGTTTTAGCGACAGGGCAATATGCCGTAGCAGTAATGGGGGCTACTGCAGTGGAAGTATCTTATTCGCACGTTGTATCAATATCTGGGAATACTGTAACATGGACACCACAATATGTCTTTGGAACAGATGTATCTGGGAGCTCTTATACTACTATTTTAATATTTTTATATACTTAAATGTCTGAATACGGAATAAAAATTATAAATGCATCTGGTGAGGTGCAGGTTGACTCTAATTACTCTAATTTAGCAGTATGGGACGTATTGCCTGATTGGACTATTCCTACTGCGCCAATAGTAATTAAGGCTTTAAACCCTGTCGGCCAAGATAGTTATATTAGTACTCAGGAAATATGGGTCGCTGAAATGTCTGTAACAAAAAACGGAACAGATGCTTGGAATGATTTACAGATTGGTTATTCGATCTCTTCAGGTGCTGCTGGTAATTATGTAAGTTTTAATGCCGGACAGATAAATAAAACCTGTAGAGTTGGTTTTATTTATACAACAAATGGCCCGCAATTAGTCGATATAGCTATAGCGATAGAATGCACGAATGATGGTCTAATTAGGGTATATGAAAAGAATGTGCTTAAAGCCACATTTGGTTCATATAGTGTTAATGATATCTTTATGATAGCCACAAGTTCGGGGGCAGCCACATGCTATAAAAATGGAGTAAGTTTTTATTCATCAGCACTTAGCAATATTCCCCGTTTAATTTTATTATGTTGCTATCATAATGGCACCAAAATTAATAATATAGCCTTTAGTAGCCAACCGTCTCCTATAAAAACAAGCTGGACTTTATGGGGGTATTTATATCTTTCCTACACTGTTAACTCTTATGGGGCGCCGCCTTCTTCGACTATAAAATATTTGTCTGCTAATTATGGTAATAAACCTGCAGGATATGGTTTAAGTATTAATACTCCCAGTGGTAGTGTCTGTTTTGATAGCCGCTATAGATATTTAAAAATCATCAAGGTTTATCATTTAGATTTGCCTGCCGCGTCAAGTATATTAAATATTACAATAGATGTTATAAATACAGATAACTACTTCGTAGCTTTTGCACCTGATCCTGGTACAAACAAAACATATGACGGTAGAGTTACAAGGTTAAACAGCACACAAATGCAAGTTTGGTGTTTAGGCTCCCCTATCTCAATAACTATAATAGAGGCTCAAATATGAGCCGCTCAGCACGTAATTTTATATGCTTTGAAATAGGTTGCCTTCTCGCCTTTGTTATTTTGCAATTTTGGATACGTTAAATCTGGAAAACTATCATAGCATTAGAAATATCCACAGCCTTCAAAGCCGAGTTCAGCAACAGAGTATTCACCTGCTCTATGGGCTTTCCAGTCGATAATCGCAGATCAGGCGATAAATTTGACCGTGATAATGTCGAATCATTAATCGCACTAAACACAGACCCAGTTACATTTAAGGATTCCAATGGAGATTTCCACAGCCTTACTCTTGCTGATTTATCTATCCTCAAAACAGAAATGATCCAAGATGGATTAGCCATATATCAAAAGAAATGGACGTTAGAATCACAAATAAACAATGCTACTACTATAGAAGAACTTAAGGCAATAACATGGTAAAACAAACATTAATTGCTATTGACCAGTTTGTTAACGCTTAAATTCAGCGGACGGGGCAGTTCCCGTTCCGCTGGAATGTTTTGTTGGGCGGCGACACCCCCGGTGCGGGGGGAAGAGCCTGTGGACATGCGCTGCAGCAATGGCGATGATTGAAGCAGGAAGCGTCACGGTGGCGCAGCACAACACCTTCTTTAAGGGTTATGCAGATGAGACAATATCTGCAAGGGCATGGCGTAACCGTAACAAAACAAAGGCGTGGGGATTTGCAAGAATATTGATTGACTGTTTGTTCTTTGTTTTTACTCGCAATCATTGTAAAATAGCATATGAATCAGAAGTTGAACGTAAACAACTACCTAAAGAGTATCGGTAATGGCAACTTGGAAAAGCAGGGCGACTACATTTTGGCGTAACACCGCCTCTACCCTCTGGGGAATAGTCCAAACAATTGCCGTTTCGGTCTCGGCCTCAAAGCATTTCACCGCTCTCCGTAATTCAAGTTTCACCTCCATCCGTAAAGCTCACCAACTGGATCGTGGATACCGTTAAACTAATTATGACAACAGAATACACAGGCCCAGAGCGGCGAAAAGACATGGAACAACGGGCAAGGTTTGCTTGTGAGAATAACTGCCCGAATCACGGTGAGTTTGAGCGTAATTTAAATGATGTACGTAATGACCATTACAAATTTAAAGAAGAGCAAATAGCAAGGAATGAATCATGTGACTTGCAAATAGCTTATAATGGAAAAGAAATAGCAGAACAGAAGAAATTACGTAATCACTGCAAGGCAAATACAATACCTAAAATTAAAGCGGAGATTGTTAATATGTCACTCAAGTTCAATAAGCTAATTGGTACAACTGTTTTTGTTGGGTTAATCTTAAGTTTTGTCCTGGCATGGAATGTAAGGCTGGATGCTAAAGTGACCGAATCAAAAGACCAAACAAACGAACTTAAAACAAGAGTGGCTGAAGTTAAGCGAGATATCCAATATTTAAAGAATAATCAAACAAGGCTTATGGACTTAATGCAGAAAGTTTATGATGAAGTGCAAAAGAAGGGTAAGAAATAATGATAATTAAATGTGAAGCTCCAGGATGTCCGCAGTTTAAATTTGTTACTGTAATGGAGAGATTTAAGCTGTATTTGAAAAATGAGAAGTGGTGTTGCCCTGAACATACAGAGAGGTTGAATCCAACTAATCCAAAATATGATGACCACGATCCAAACACTAACCCGGATTTAAATAAGTATCATAAATGAGTGACTGCTACGAAATAACCCATGCAATAAGGAATAATCTCCAAGTCATTCAGGGTATTATTTTATGTTCTGGTTCAACACAGGAGCATATTAAATTAGTGAACCAACAAATTAATGCAATTGTTGATAAACTGGATAACTGTGACAGAAACAAACATATCTGTCAGCATTGCTCATATAAAAATGACACCGACGATTGAAGAAGTGTTACTATTTTTGGATCAATTAGTTAAGGAAATGGAGTGGAGAAATGAACACTAAACAGATAAAAGACTTAATAGAGAGAATATTGACAATTCTTGGAATGAACTCTGAATCAGCAGTTAATCTATTACTTGGTACTGCTGCCCAAGAGTCTAATTTTAAATATATAAGGCAATTAGGGCATGGCCCAGCTCTTGGTATATTCCAAATGGAACCAGCCACAGAACATGATATTTGGAATAATTATCTTATATACAAACCAAAACTTGCCGATTTGATTTGTCAAATTACGGGGCATAAACAATCAGGTTCACATCTTGAATGGGATTTAGCATATCAGATTATTATGTGCAGGTTACATTACAGACGAGTAAAAGAAGCATTGCCTGAACCAGATGATATAAATGGATTGGCTAAATACTGGAAGGTTTTTTACAACACGAAGAATGGTAAAGGTACATCTGATGAATTTATTGAGAATTACAAAAAGTATATAGGAGAGTGATATGAGTTTTGATTGGAAAGCAACATTAGGGACAATAGCACCATTAATTGGTACAGCTATCGGTGGGCCATTAGGGGGTATTGCTTTAAAGGTTGCTACATCGGCATTAGGCTTACCTGAAGATACCAGTGAAGAAGAATTTGCAAAGGCAATTGAGAAAGCTTCACCAACAGACCTTTTAGCGTTAAAGAAGGCAGATCAAGATTTTAAGAAGAGTATGCGAGAATTGGATATTAAGGAAGACCAGCTATATCTTGATAGTCAAGACTCGGCCAGAAAGCGAGATGTTGCTTTAGGTGGGGATTTAACAACTCATACAATAGCAATAGTTACAGTTGTTGGAATCTTTCTAATGATTGGGTATCTTATTGTAAAAGGTTCTCCAGATAATCTTGATAAGACAATCCTGGGAATGTTACTTGGTTATGCAATTGGTTTGGCTCAGCAAGTATATAATTTTCTTTTTGGTTCAAGTAAAGGGAGCCAGAATAAAGATAAACTTTTAAAGGAATTGAAAAATAGATAATAAAGCAAATTTATTAGAAGACAATAACGGCAACACCAGCACAATGAG
>VAPL010376589.1_pt1 | contig 24552 bp, 22 predicted proteins | sample 3395061 | NCBI WGS metagenome assembly VAPL01 (sample SAMN08290444, study PRJNA428436) | hydrothermal vent metagenome | isolation source: Deep-sea hydrothermal vent chimney 2 | place: Pacific Ocean: Juan De Fuca Ridge | depth 2182 m m | reverse complement strand
GCCCCGATATCGGTGACATAGCCCCCCGGATTGGCAATGGATTCACAAAAAATGGCGCGCGTTTGGCCGTCTATTGCGCCCTTTACTGCTGCCAGATCATCAAAATCAATGAACGTCGCCGACCAGCCAAATCGTTTGATTGTATGGGAAAACTGCGTGACAGAACCACCGTAAAGCCGGGTCGAGACCACCACGTTGCACCCAGGGGCCATCAACGGAAACAGCGCCATGATTTGCGCCGCATGACCAGAGGAACAACAGACCGCGCCTACGCCGCCTTCCAATGTCGCGATACGTTCTTGCAAAACGGCCACGGTTGGGTTGGTCAGGCGGGAATAAATATACCCAACTTCCTGTAGATTAAACAGCGCGGCGGCGTGTTCTGCATCGCGAAAAACATAGGCCGTGGTTTGGTAAATTGGTGTTTGCCTTGCGCCGGTTGCAGGGTCGGGCCGGGCGCCGGCGTGAATTTGCAGTGTATCAAAACCATAGCTTGGTTCATCGGCCATTTTGGTATCTCCTGATGTGTTTTCCAGAGGTTAGGTGACGCGCTGACCGGCCTCAGGTCAGTATTGGGCGGGTATTGATTTTTCTGCGAAAAATCAACGTATTATCGCAAATCTAGCGCATCCAGAACCCGGCTTTCTTAATTCGGTTTCGGATCATTTGTTCGCGTTTTGGCAGGTTGTTGCGGTCAAACATATCACGCACCTTCAGGCCGCGGCCCTGATAGATCATACGCTTTATCGGCTCATAGGATTTAAGAACCTTTTTTAGTTTGTTAGGTGCCAGAACGGCATTCAACACGTCAATGGTTTGGTCGCTTTCGCGCGCGTATAGTAATGGAAATGTCCGGTAGTGGCAGGTGGTTATCCCATCCAAATACCCAGCGGGAAGCATATTACGCCCCCCCCCCAAAGAATGGATAACAAGGGGCAAGGCGACCTGATCCAACCAAGGATCCAGTGTTTGGGCTGCCAATGCATCGCCGGGGTTGTTTTTGATTTCAAGCGCATAGTCCAGAAAGCGCTGACCAAAGCTGTGGGGGCATTTGTAGTAGAACCATCCGGCGTTGAAATATAGGTAGCGTTGCCAATATTCGTTCGGCTGGCTTTGGTCCAAGGTGCTGTCAAAATCCAGATCAAACCGATCATAAAGTGACTTCCAGATACCGGCATATCCGGGTCCATACAGGTCTGGTTTTGGCCAGGTTCCTTCAACGCGGGTTGAAGCTGAGGGCCTGGAAAAATCGAAAGCCAGTTCACTAACCGGTCCGGTCACCAGTGTATCTGTGTCAAAGAAAATAAAGGGCTGATCTTTTGGCAGAGCCATGAGCGCTTCGATTTTGTTCCCATTGGGATAGGATTGCCCGAAATGCTGGTTTTCAAATGGAACAATTTCGGCGCCGTATTCTTCTGTCAATAATGTCCTGACAGCATGATTGCGGATAGTAGGATCATTATTCCACTGGTCGGATTTTTGTGGCTCTGCGATGATCAGGCGGCCGGAAAATTCGGGGTCAGAGTGGCGGAGTGAGGCAGCAAAAATAAGCGCCTCATACATAAGGCGGCCGTTTTGAGCGACAACAAAAATGTTGAAATCCGTAAGTTTTTTTGTCTTATGGGTCATCTACGCCTGCTCGGCTGCGTTTTGTCATTGGGCTGACTATATGTAAAAATGTTGCGGGTCTAAAGCCTAATCAACACCGTGGGGGAAACAATGAAACGAATTTTTTTGCTGGTTCTGGGGCTGATCGGCAGCCCATTGGGCGCCCAGAATTTCACTACGACGGCAGAGGTCAAACCCATTGTCGGTGCGATAAAGTCCAACTGGATTGCGGTCCGGCCGTGGGAAGGGAATGACCTGTTATACTTTACCAACCTGCTTGCGTGGCGCTGTGGGTTAAGTCAGATTGAGTATTCGGTTAATGGCAATGAAATGACGACCTTAATAACTGAGCCTTGCTATGAAGATGAAGCCGCACCCAATGCTTTGAAACTGAGTGATATCCTGCCCTATCTGACGTTTGATCCGAACAGCGTTCAAACAATAGATGTAAAAGTGACCTTCGATGATGGAACGCAGGAGAATGCGAGTTTTGAGCGTGCAGCTGTTCAAATTAACTGACATTCAGGCGGCAGTAAAATGAACGGGAATCACCGGATGTCTGATCGGGGATGTACCGATTTATGGTCTGTTTGGATTTTACAATCGTGCCAGAGCGCGCTTAATATATTTGCAAAGCGGCAAATTATTGCGGGCATTCGCCAGATTAGTGCTGCCAATTTGTACAAATTGCGTAGTGACGCGAGGAAAAGCTTGCACATTTTGTTGAATCCTATGCAGATTACCCCATCAAGTCGCTGGCGGCTGCTGTAGCCGTTGGGAACTAAGTTGGAGATATCGAACCTTGTTCGACGAAACCCAAAAAACTAAAAAACTTCAGGAAGGAAATATTATGACGAAGATGCCTCGAATTCTATTCGCGGGCCTGATGGCCAGTACCATGCTGGCAGGCTCAGCTTTTGCTGCTTCGGTTCCCGCGGGGACCAATCTTGCAGCGGACCAGACGTTTACCTATCGGATGCTGGATGAGTTTTCATCGGTTGATCCACAGGTAGTGGAAGACGTGTCAGGTGCCGATGTTGTACGTGATCTGTTTGAAGGTCTGTTCAACCAGGATGCAGACGGCAACCTGGTGCCCGGTGTGGCGCTTGAATTTACCACAAATGACGCCAAGGACGAATATACATTCACATTGCGCCCTGAAGCCAGATGGTCAAATGGTGACCCAGTTGTCGCCGGTGATTTTGTGTACGCCTGGCAGCGTTTGGTAGACCCTGAACTGGCCTCACCCTATTCTTGGTTCGGTGAGTTGATGTCGATCGAAAATGCCGGTGCAATTCTGGCCGGCGATATGGACAAGTCTGAGCTAGGTGTTTCGGCACCTGATGACCAGACATTGGTGGTAAAGCTGACGGCGTCTCTGCCGTATTTCCCATTGATGACCACACATGGTTCAACTTTCCCTGTTCACAAAGCGACTGTGGAAACGTTTGGCGCCGAATGGACCAAGCCGGAAAACATCGTTTCTAACGGCGCCTATACGCTGGCCGAACATGTACCAAGTGAGCGTTCGGTGCGTGTTCGTAATCCAATGTACTGGGACAACGACAAAACCGTTATCGAAAAGGTCGTAGCACTTGTTGTTAACGACGAGAATGTGGCATTGACGCGGTACTTTGCCGGTGAATTTGACCGGACCGAAGTGCCTGCGGGTCAGTACCCAAAGCTAAAGGCTGAATACCCTGATCAGGCCAACAGCTTTCCGCGTCTATGTAATTATTACTACACATTCAATCTGTCAGATACCGGACCGGAAGCGTTTAAGGATGTTCGTGTCCGTGAAGCCCTGAGCCTTGCTGTTGATCGTTCGATCATCACAGAAAAAGTGTTGCAGGGTGGTCAGGTGGATGCCTACACGTTCACACCTGCCGCGACTGCCGGGTTCACTGTTCCTGATGTTGCAAGTGCCAGCATGACCCAAGCTGAGCGTGATGCCAAAGCTGTGGCGTTGCTGGCTGAAGCTGGGTATGGGGCGGATAACCCGCTGTCGTTTGACATGCTGTACAACACGTCAGAAGCTCATAAGAAGATCGCTGTGGCCATGAGCCAAATGTGGAAGCAAAAACTGGGCGTGGAAGTGGTTCTTGCCAATCAGGAATGGAAAACGTTCCTGGAAACACGTGGAAATCAGGACTTTGCGCTGGCGCGTGGTGCCTGGTGTGGCGACTATAATGAAGCTTCAACCTTCCTTGATCTGGTGGCATCTGCCTCTGGTTACAACGATGGTAAGTTTGCCAACGACCGTGTTGACGAATTGTTGACAGATGCAAAAACATCATCTGATCCACAGGCCAACTACACGGAGATTGAACAGATCATCGCAGCTGAAGTGCCGATTATTCCGGTGTATCACTATGCGGGTGTTCTGATGCTTGACAGTGATCTGGGCGGCTGGCCGATCCAGAACGTTGAGCAAAACTGGTACTCAAAAGATCTCTACAAAATAGCTGAGTAATTCGGCGAGTGTAGAATTGGCGCTCCGGCCCCCTGTAATGGGGTCGGGGCGTTTGTTATTGGGGTGCTCAAGCTATGATACGCTACATAATCCGGCGGCTTTTGATCGCTATTCCAACACTTTTGATCCTGATCATCATCAGTTTCCTGCTGATGCAGACTGCGCCCGGGGGGCCCTTTACCTCTGAGCGGCCGTTGCCGCCGCAGGTATTGGCAAATATTCAGGCCAAGTATGGATTGGACCAGTCAATCTGGGCCCAGATGTGGAATTACATCAAGGGCATTGTTTTTCATTTGGATTTTGGCCCTTCGTATCAGTACAAGGACCGGACGGTTAACGACGTTATCGCGCAGGGTTTCCCCGTCACATTGACCTATGGTTCAATCTCGTTTCTGTTTGCCGTGGTCATTGGCGTGGCACTGGGTGTTCTGGCCGCGATAAAACACAATACCTGGATTGATTACATCGCCGTTGGTGCGACATTTACTGCGCAAAGCCTGCCAAACTTTGTGATGGCCCCGATCCTGATCATCGTTTTCACATGGCAGTTGGGCTGGTTGCCCGGAGGCGGCTGGAATGGCGGGCAATGGCAATATCTGGTGATGCCGGTTATTGCACTGTCGACGTCATTCATGGCCTCAATTGCCCGGATCACAAGATCCTCGATGCTGGAGGTTCTGAATTCAAATTTCATTCGCACGGCCAGGGCCAAGGGATTGCCCACCAGTACCATCATCTGGCGCCATGCAATGAAGCCAACGATGATGCCGGTGGTATCCTATCTGGGCCCGGCATTCGTGGGTATGATCACGGGTTCCGTGGTGATTGACATCTATTTTTCCACCGGTGGTATCGGGCGTAGTTTTGTAAACTCGGCGCTTAATCGCGACTATTCGGTGATGCTGGGGCTGACCATTCTGTATGGCAGTCTGACAATAATTTTTAACCTTGTGGCCGACGTGATCTACGCCTGGCTTGATCCGAAGATCAGATATTAGGGGCCGGGTATGATTACAGCAACAGAGCAGATTGACCGTATCGCTGAAAAGCTGGTTGAAGCGGAACAGATCAAAGGCCGCTCACTTTGGCAGGATGCCATGGGTCGGTTTTTCCGCAACAAGGCCGCTGTCGGGTCGATGACGATCATTTTGCTGGTGCTGATGTTTACAGTAGCGGGCCCGTTTTTTGCCGAGTGGAGCAATGAGGAAATTGACTGGGCCCGGATGGGGGATGTGGCCACCGAGGGCAAACCCAGTATTTCCAACGGGCATTTTTTCGGGTTGGACCTTTTGGGGCGGGATTTATTTTCCCGTACCATTCAGGCAACCACAACATCGTTGATGGTGGGGGTGATCGGGGCGCTCACCGCAGTTATAATCGGAACACTTTATGGTGCGATATCCGGCTTTATCGGTGGCTGGGTGGATAACCTGATGATGCGCATTGTTGATATCCTGATCGCGGTACCGTTCATGTTCATCATCATCCTGCTATTGGTGATTTTTGAGCGCTCGTTGATTATGCTTTTCATCGGGATTGGCATTGTCGGCTGGCTGGATATGAGCCGGATCGTCCGGGGGCAGACCTTATCGTTGAAAAACCGGGAGTTCATCGAGGCGGCCCAGGCCGCCGGTGTTGGCTGGTTCACGATTGTCATTCGCCACATCCTGCCCAACCTGATGGGCATTGTGGTTGTCTATGCAACGTTGTTGGTGCCGGCGATGATTCTGACGGAAAGCTTCATTTCGTTTTTGGGGTTGGGGGTTCAGGAACCCAATACATCACTTGGTGCGCTGATATCTGAAGGGGCGGGGCAGATCCTGTATGGTACATTATGGCAATTGCTGGTGCCGCTGTTTTTCTTTCTGATCATCATCATCAGTCTGTTTTTCATTGGCGATGGGTTGCGCGATGCGCTGGACCCCAAGGATAACTGATATGGTTTTGTTAAATGTCGATAATCTGCGCGTTACATTCAGCACGCCGGATGGTCCGGTTGAGGCAGTGAAAGGTGTTAACTTTCACATCGAACCGGGTGAGTGTTTGGGTATTGTCGGGGAAAGTGGCTCAGGTAAAAGCCAGACTTTTATGGCGGCTATGGGCTTGCTGGCTGAAAATGGCACGGCCACGGGATCGGTCAATTTTGATGGCAGTGACCTGCTGAACTTGACCCCGGAGCAGCACAATGAAATTCGTGGTGATCAGATTACCATGATTTTTCAGGACCCTCTGACGGCTCTGACCCCGCATATGCGTATTGGTGAGCAAATGCAGGAAGTATTGCGCCTTCACAAAGGGTTGACCGGTGCCGCGGCGATGGAAAAATGCCTGCATTGGTTGGATCGGGTGCAAATACCAGAAGCGAAACGCCGGCTGCGCCAGTTTCCACACGAACTTTCTGGTGGCATGCGCCAGCGGGTGATGATCGCCATGGCTATGTTATGCAATCCGCGCCTGTTGGTGGCGGATGAACCGACAACGGCGCTGGATGTCACGGTGCAAGCTGAAATTTTGGACCTGATGGTGGGGTTGCAAAAAGAAGAGGGCACAGCAATTGCGCTGATCACCCATGATATGGGTGTTGTTGCGCGAATGTGCGACCGTATTTCTGTGATGCGGCTGGGTGAATTTGTGGAAGCCGGGTCGGCTGAGGAAATTTTTCATGCGCCCAAACATGAGTATACCAAGATGTTGCTGAATGCGATGCCGCGCATAGATCAGCCAAACAAATCTAAACCGATCAAACCCTTACCCGCTGGCAGTCAAACTGTTTTGAATGTTGAAAATGTAAAAGTACATTTCCCAATTCGTCTGGATCAGGGCCTGTTTGGGAAAACCGTTCCGTTAAAGGCGGTGGATGGTGTCAGTTTTGATCTGAAAGAGGGGGAAACCCTTGGTATCGTCGGGGAAAGCGGTTGTGGCAAGTCAACATTGGCGCGCGCTGTTTTGCAGCTGATACCACCTTCTATGGGATCGGTCGCCTGGCTGGGTACACAACTAACCGGTCTTAGCCGTAAGAAAATGATCCCCCATCGTAAGGACCTGCAAATAGTGTTTCAGGACCCGCTGGCCAGTTTGAATCCGCGGATGACAATTGCCGCGTCAATTATGGAACCATTGCGTACTTTCCAACCCGGACTAACCAGCAAACAGCGCAAGCTGGTGGTGGCCGAGATGATGGAAAAGGTCGATCTGGATCAAAATTTAATCAACCGCTATCCCCATGAATTGTCCGGCGGACAGAACCAGCGAGTTGGAATTGCCCGGGCGATGATTAACAAACCGAAACTGATCATTTGTGATGAAGCGGTGTCTGCACTGGATGTGTCCATCCAGGCGCAGGTTGTTGATCTGTTGAAAGATTTGCAAAACGAATTTGGATTGTCGATGATTTTTATCAGCCACGATTTGTCAGTGGTACGCGAAATTTCGCACCGGATACTGGTTTTGTATTTAGGGAGAGCGGTGGAATTCGCCGATCGGGATACTATCTATAATTCTGCGCAGCATCCCTATACCAAGGCCCTGATATCAGCGGTTCCGATCCCAGATCCGCGATTGGAACGGACCCGCTCTCGGATAAAATTACCCGGTGAACTACCATCGCCGCTGGACCCCGGAGCGACATTGCGGTTCTTACCGTCGCGATTAAGAGCCGGGGAGCGGGATTATGTACCAAAATTTTCACAGGTTGCCCCTGACCACTTTGTGGCAGAGCATGACCCATTAGAGGAATTGCTGGCCGCTGATCCAGGCGCCTGATTTTTCTGCGAAAAATCGATGCTGCCAGATCTGATTGTCCCGAATTTAGACCCGGAGTGTTGGACCTTTGTCTGACACCTGTTTAGGCAGGAGATATGGTCACTACTTTTAACACATTGTCCGATCTTCACGCCCACGGTTTTGACAGTCTGATTGATGTGCGTTCGCCGGCGGAATATGCGATCGATCATCTGCCAGGTGCGGTAAATTTGCCGGTTCTGGACGATGCAGAGCGGGTCGAAGTGGGGACAATATATAAACAGATCAGCCCGTTTTCTGCCCGCAAGACCGGCGCTGCGTTGGTGGCTAGGAATGCAGCGCTTCACCTGCAAGGACCATTGGCTGACAAAGACGGAAGTTGGCGACCGCTGGTTTATTGTTGGCGTGGCGGGCAGCGCTCGGGTTCTTTTGCCAATATCCTTGCGCAAGTGGGTTGGCGGACCGAGGTGATTAAGGGGGGGTATCAAAGCTATCGCCGTCTGGTTAGCAAAGCGATGCATGACACGCCTTTGTCCCACCGGCTGATCATTCTGGATGGAAATACCGGTACCGCTAAAACCGAGTTGCTGCATCTGCTGGCGGCACAGGGTGAGCATGTTGTTGATCTTGAAAACTTGGCAGCGCATCGAGGTTCTGTGTTTGGAGCGGTTGCCAGTAATCAGCCTTCGCAAAAGTCTTTTGAGGGCAATTTGGCCACTGCTTTTGCCGGGTTTGATCCGAAAATTATCGTCTGGCTGGAGGCCGAGTCCAGTAAAATTGGTAAGTTATTAATCCCGCCGACGGTTTGGCAGGCAATGAAAACTGCGCCAAGAATTTCGGTAAGCGCGCCGCTTGTTGCGCGGGCGGAATATCTGGTTCGTGCCTATGATGACATACTGGCGGATCAGGATTTACTGATTGCGAAATTACAAAAGCTGACCCCGTATCAGGGCCGTGAACGGGTGGCCAACTGGAAGAGTCTGGTAACCGAGGGTAAGATGAAGGAACTGGCGGGCCAGTTGATGCAATTTCATTATGACCCGAGTTATTTGCGGTCTCGTACCCGGCATGCTGCCAATACAATGGCACAGGTTAAACTTGAAAGTTTTGACAATGGCGGATTGGATCAGGCGGTTCGTGATATCTTGAAAGTTTCAGGCCAGATTGCTGCGAATTAATGAACGATCTGACCCGCTGATTTTTCCGTGATTTGGCCAATAACTTGGGCGGAGTACCCGATTGAGATGATTTTGGACACCAGTTTTTCGGCCGTTGCAGGGTCAACCGCCGCCAACAAGCCACCGGCAGTTTGTGGATCAAAAAGCAGGTCCGCTTTTGTATCAGGTGATACTATCAGATTCTTGGCATAGGCACGGTTTGCTTCAAATAATGAGGATCGCACGCCTTTTTCAGCCAGTTCCAGTGCCCCTTCCAGAAACGGGACGTTGTTAAGATTGAGAATATAACCGACATCAGAAGCGCGTGCGATTTCGCCCAAATGACCAGCTAATCCGAAACCAGTGACGTCGGTCATGGCATGGGCATTCCCCAGCAGGTTTGCTGTTTCTCCCTGACACCGAGCCATGCTGTCAATGGCCGCCATTACCCAGCTTCCCCGGGCTTTCATGGCCATTTCCCCTGCCAGGATAACGCCTGTTCCAATTGGCTTGGTCAGAAGCAGGGCATCCCCCGGTCTGGCGCCATTTTTACCAATGGGTTTTGTTCGACGTAAACCGGTGACCGTGAAGCCAATGTTCAACTCAGCGCCGGTTGAGCTGTGGCCGCCGATTATTGTGGCCCCCTGTCTGGAAAATATCCCCTGTGCGGCCTCCATGATTTCCGCCAGCCAGCTATGTTGTAAATCATTGGATAAGGGTGGCAGCACGATGTTGGCCAAGGCTGATTGCGGTGTCGCACCCATTGCCCAGATATCCCCCAGCGCGTGGATAGCGGCAATTCGGGCCAAGATAGCCGGGTCATGGGTGAAGCTGCGCAGATGATCCGTTGAAATTACCTGAAATCCGCCATTTGGTCCTTTCAACACCGCGGCGTCATCGCCTGTTCCTGTCAGAATGTCGGTGCGAGGGTTTGGCGTAATATTGGCAAGTATTTTTGTAAGGGTCAAACCGCCAATTTTTGCACCACACCCACCACATAATGGCGTGGCCTGCATGAGTTCTTTTACTCCGTCGGCAACAACCCTGGGCAGGTCGGGTTTTGACATCGGGGATAGGTCGTTAAACTGGTCCATGAATTTCCGATCAATTCGGTCTTTCAGTTGCCAGACGCGGGGGCCGCGAAACATGACCCCCCATTTGTCGGCGAGGGCAGATTTTTTCCCCAGTGAAATCAGTTTCATGTAGTCCGATTGTGGATTGTAAGATTTTAGCGACCCACCAGAAAGGCTGGCGCGCAGGTTTGAGAATAGGACGGGGGCCTGGCGCACCGCGAACACACCGGCTTTGGGGCGTGGCGCGTGGCTAAGATGGGCGCAGTCACCGACTGCAAATAATGTTGGATGGTCAATGGCGCGAAGGGTTTCGTCTACAGTTACATAGCCATTCTCCAAAGTTAACGGGCTATTTTGCAACCAGACCTGCGCCTGTGCGCCAGCCGCCCCGGCAATAAAGCCAGCGCCAATGTCATGGGCGTCAGCCAAAATTAATCTATCCTGCTCAATTCTGGTGATCCGGGAGTTTTCAAGTACGCTGACGCCATTTTGCAACAGTCGTTCTCGAAAAAACTGCTGGCGGGATTGCTTCATGCCAGGCAGGATTTGGTTTCGCTCAATCAGTGTTATTTGAGGTGTCTGCCCTGATTGGGTGCGCAGCGCATGTGCCATTGCCAGTGCAAGCTCAATACCAGCCACCCCACCGCCGATAACCACCGCGCCTGCAGGGGTGGCGTTGTTGGAGCAGCGGCGCAGAAAAATCTGCCAGTTGTTGGCAAACCCAGAAAGCGGCTTGGCGGGGGTGACGTGTTTACTAAACCCATCAGGTGTTTTCATTTCGGAGGTGACACCGATATCCAGCGCGCCGATATGGTAGGTCAGTTCCCGGCCGTCTTCCAGGGTGACGGTCCTATTTATCGGATCAATTTTTTCTGCACGGCCCCTGATAAAACGTGCTCCGGCAAATCGGGCTAAACGCACAAGATCGATATCCAGATCTTCCCGATTGTAATGCCCGGCAATGAACCCCGGAAGCATGCCGGAATATGGGGCGGTGGGTTCTGGATTTACAACTGTAACCCGCACGCCGGGCAATGGCTTCATACCCCACATTCGCAACACGAGCGCATGGGTGTGGCCGCCGCCAATCAACAAAAGTTCCCGGGTAATGGGTAGGGGAGGTTGCATTGAAAATCCGATTCAGTTTGCGACTACATAGGGGTGAATTTGCAAAAAGGACAGGTACCGGGATTAGCCGGTTTGACCTGCGTGTTTCCGGGGGCTAACTGTTTGCCCAATGGCACAAGGCATCAGAGAAAATGCGCGCGAAATCTTTTTGGCAGGCGTTGCGGCGGCGGATCCAAAATACGCGGTTTTAACGGCTCTGGATGAGCATGGTGTACCAGATTGCACCGGGCGATTGCTGGTGGTCGCTTTGGGTAAGGCAGCTGTGGGGATGATGCAAGCCGCGCAGTCACGGCTGGATATCGATCAGGCAATTGTGGTCACTAATTATGAGAATGCTACGAAGGTACCGGGTACTGAAATGTTTGCTTGTGGGCATCCTGTACCGGATGAAAACGGTTTGGCCGCAGGTCTGGCAGTTGAGGCGATGCTTGGCCAAGCAGGGGAAAACGATCATGTGCTGGTGTTGGTCAGCGGTGGCGGTTCTGCCCTGTTGCCGACGCCGCTGGCGGGGATCAGCCTGGCCGATAAAGCCAGGGTTAACCAGTTATTGCTGGGGGCGGGCATGGAGATTGCCCGGATGAACCCGGTGCGTCAGCAATTGTCGCGCCTGAAAGGCGGGGGTTTTGTGCGTCTGGCGCATCCGGCAGGGATAACAGCGTTTATCCTGTCAGATGTGGTGGGTGATGATCTGGCGGTTGTTGCAAGTGGGCCGACGGTGGCACCAATTGGCAACCGAAAACAAGCACGCAGGGTTTTAAAAGATGCCGGTATCTGGGGGCAGATGCCGCCTTCGGTCATGGCCAGTCTGCAGCAACCGGACAAGCACAGGGTGGATATGACCGGCGTAGCGAACCACCTTATCGGGTCAAATGCACAAAGCGTTTCGGCTATGGCTGTTAAGGCACCATCGGCAATTGTGTTTCCCCATGCTTTGGCGGGCGACGTTGCCGATGCCGCGCAGGTTGTGGCTCGGTGCAAGCAAAAGGGTATCTGGCTGTTCGGCGGAGAAACCACGGTGCATCTAACTGGCAAAGGGATGGGTGGGCGCAATCAGGAGTTGGCTTTGCGCGTGGCGATACAGGCGGAAAAGCTTGGCTGGGACAAGGGGTGGGTGTTTTTGTCAGGCGGCACTGATGGCCGGGATGGGCCAACGGACGCGGCCGGTGGAATGGTGGATGCAGGCAGTTTGGATCGGATGCGCGCGGCCGGTGTTGATCCGCTCGCCGCACTGGCGGATAATGACAGCTACCATGCACTTCAGGCTTCAGGTGATTTGTTAATCACGGGCGCCACGGGAACGAATGTTGCTGATTTGCAGGTGCTCATCCGTGTCTGACCATGTCGCACAGTGACAAGTTGAAGTCGCCCGCGGCGCTTGCGTAGAAATTTGAGGCCGCGCAAAATGAGATGCGAATATCTTTAAGAAAATGGTGGCGCCTTGAAATATTCAGAGCTGGAAAATGTACTAAGGCCGATCGAAAAGGCCAACGGGCTTTCTAACGCCCACTATGTTTCAGATGTGATGTTTGAACTGGAAAAGCAAAAGGTTCTGTTTGACAACTGGTCGGGCATTGGTTTTGCCAAGGATGTTCCCAAAAAGGGTGATGCGTTGCCGGTGGATTTTCTGGGCATGCCGCTATTGGTGCTAAATGGTAAAGACGGGGTGGTTCGGGTGTTTCAGAACACCTGTCGCCATCGCGGTATGATCCTGATTGATGAAAAGAAAAATATCGGTGGCGGTGTGATCCGTTGTGCGTACCATTCATGGTGCTATGCCCAGACGGGTGATCTGGTGACCACGCCACATGTGGGTGGCCCCGGCCAAAATACCCACGCCGATATCAAGCGCAGTGATCTGGGGCTGACAGAAATTCGCAGCTACGTCTGGCGGGATGTCATTTTCGTGAATATTTCTGGCATGGCGCCGGAATTTACCGACTATGCCGCCGAGCTGATTGCGCAATGGTCAGAGTTTGAGGGGCAGCCATTATTTCACGGCGGCGACAACAGCAGCTTTCAGTTTGAGGCCAATTGCAATTGGAAACTGCCGGTCGAAAACTATTGCGAAAGTTATCATTTACCGTGGATTCATCCTGGGCTGAACAGCTACTCAAAACTGGAAGACCATTATCATATCGAGGAGCCAGGGAAGTATTCTGGTCAGGGGACGTATGCTTACCGTGCGTCAATATCTGAGACCGGACAAAAATTTCCTGATTTTGAAGGGTTGAGCAATAAGTGGGACGCCGGCGCAGAATATATTGCGCTGTATCCCAATGTGCTGTTTGCGACACATCGGGACCATGCCTATGCGCTGATACTTGAACCTTTGGCCAAAGACCGGACGATTGAGCATGTTGAGATTTATTACACCACCAAGGAGGCGGCCGGGCCGGAATATGCCGGGCTGAGGCAAGCAAACTCAGATCTTTGGCGCGGTGTCTTGGAGGAAGACATATTCGTGGTTGAGGGCATGCAAAAAGGCCGGCACGGAGTGCATTTTGATGGTGGTAAGTTTAGCCCGGTAATGGACAGCCCGACCTGGTGTTTTCACCATTGGGTGGCGTCGCAAATGCTGGATGAACCGCTTGCTTCAGAATGATACCGATGTACTGGAGGGGCGTTTGCTGGCAGCCCATCAACAGGGCGATGGGGCTGAATTAGTACGGTTATATACCCAGGCTGCGGATATGTTCGAAGGTAATAATCAGATTGAGACCGCGTGTTATTTTCTGACAAACGCCTATATTTTTGCGCTGGAGAGCGGTGATGAACGGGCGCTGGCTTTGTATAAACGACTGGTTATTCACGGCCGGGAAGAATGAAGATGAGGGATTAATAGTTTGAAAACACATAGTAAAGTTGTCGTTATCGGTGGTGGCGTTGTTGGCTGCTCGGTGCTCTATCATCTGACGAAACTTGGCTGGTCTGACGTGATGCTGATTGAGCGCTCGGAGTTGACCAGCGGGTCAACCTGGCACGCGGCGGGGGGCTTTCACACGCTGAATTCAGACACAAATATGGCTGCCCTTCAGGGCTATACTATCCGGTTGTATAAGGAGCTTGAGGAGATCACCGGTCTTTCCTGCGGATTGCACCATGTGGGTGGTGTCACCATCGCCACCGATCAGGACCGGTTAGATTACCTGACGGCAGAACGCGCCAAGCATCGTTATATGGGGCTGGATACGCGCATCATTGGGCCGGATGAGATCGCCGATATTTCGCCAATTACCAATGTTGATGGTGTGTTGGGCGGGCTTTACGATCCGTTGGATGGCCATCTGGACCCGTCCGGTACGACGCAGGCCTACGCCAAAGCGGCGCGTATGGGGGGGGCTGAAATTGTATTGCGCAACCGAGTGCTGGAACTAAACCCGGTCGCTGATGGATGGGATGTTGTAACTGAACAGGGAACGGTACGGTGCGAACATGTGATCAATGCCGCTGGGTTATGGGCGCGGGAAGTCGGGGCGATGGCGGGCGTTTACCTGCCTTTACATCCGATGGAGCATCAGTATTTCATCACAGATGATATCCCGGAAGTGGTCAATCACCCCACTGAACTGCCCCATGTTATGGATCCTTCGGGCGAAACCTATCTGCGTCAGGAGGGGCAGGGGTTGTGCATTGGCATTTATGAGCAAAACGCTGTGCCATGGGCTGTGGATGGTACGGACTGGGATTTTGGGCACGAGTTGTTAAATGACGACCTTGAGCGGGTTGCAGAACCGCTGGAAGCGGCATTCAAACGCTATCCTGTGCTGGGACGTGCCGGTATGAAACGGATCATCAACGGGCCATTTACCTTTGCACCGGACGGTAACCCCCTGGTAGGGCCTATCCCCGGCAAACCCGGTCTTTGGTCAGCTTGCGCCGTGATGGCTGGATTTAGTCAGGGTGGCGGCGTTGGCAAAGCCCTTGCGGAATGGATGATCGGGGGCGAGCCCGAAAACGATATTTTCGCTATGGATGTGGCGCGTTTTGGCGGCTGGACCGGGCCGGATTGGACGCGGCTTAAAGTTACTGAAAATTACCAGCGTCGGTTTTCAATCGGTTATCCGAATGAAGAATTACCGGTGGGGCGCCCACTGGAAACCACCCCGGCCTATGGGATATGGGACGCACAGAATGCGGTGTTCGGGCAGGGCTATGGTATGGAACACGTGAACTATTTCGCGCGCAAAGGTGAGCCACGGTTTGAAACTCCGTCATTCCGGCGCTCAAATGCACATGAAGTGGTGGGCGAGGAATGCCGTACCGTGCGCAATGCGGTTGGCATCAATGAAATCCACAATTTTGGCAAGTATATGATCCAGGGCCCGGAAGCGGTGAACTGGTTGAACCACATCATGGCCGGACGAATGCCGGAAGTTGGAAAGATGTCGCTGACGCCGATGTTGTCTGAAAAGGGTAAGATCATCGGAGATTTCACGATGATGCGGCTGGGTGAGGAGTGTGTTCAGCTTACCGCCAGCTATGGCGCGCAGGACTTTCATATGCGGTGGTTTTTGTCACATCAGATTGACGGTGTTACGATCAGTAATATTAGCCAGAAGCGGCTGGGATTTCAGATTGCCGGACCCAATGCACGGGCTGTTTTGTCGGCGGCAACCGGGGCCGATGTTTCTAATGGAGCTTTTGCGTTTCTGACAGTGCGCGAATTTACGGTCGGCCACATTCCGGTAACTGTGGCGCGGGTTAGTTTCACAGGCGATCTGGGGTATGAAATTTATTGTGACCGAGCCCACCAGGTGGCACTGTATGAAGCGTTATACAGCGCGGGTGAAGACCATGGAATGCGCCCCTTTGGCATGCATGCGATGATGTCTTTGCGATTGGAAAAATCATTTGGTTCCTGGATGCGAGAATACCGGCCTGATTATACTTGTGCAGAAACCGGGCTTGATCGATTTATTTCCTGGAAGAAGAACGATTTCATCGGGCGAGCATCTGCGGCGGCGGAAAAAGCAGCCCCGCCTGAACGTCACCTTTGTACATTTTTTGTGGATGCTAAAGATGCTGACGTTGTGGCCTATGAGCCGATTTTTTACGGTGATGATGTGGTCGGTTTTTGCACCTCGGGTGGGTATGCCCACTGGGCAGAAAAGTCGGTGGCCATCGGGTTTTTGCCGACGGCCATGATCCAGGAAGGTGCCGAGTTTGGAATTGAAATACTGGGTAAACGTCGAAAAGCGGTAGTGAATAACACACCGTTGTTTGATGCAGATGCCAGTCGAATGAGAGGCTAGAATATGAAATCCCACGCGCGTGTTGTTGTTATCGGGGGCGGCGTCGTTGGCTGTTCAGTGCTTTACCATTTGGCCAAGTTTGGTTGGACTGATGCGGTGTTGTTAGAGCGTTCAGAGCTGACCAGTGGCAGCACATGGCACGCTGCCGGAGGCATGCACACAATTAACGGCGATACCAATGTTGCCCGGCTGCAAAAGTATACGATCGAGCTTTATAAAGAAATTGAGGAACTTTCGGGGCAGGCCACGGGTGTTCATATCACCGGTGGTATTTTGCTTGCCGCGACACAGGACCGATTTGACTGGCTTAAAGGTGTGGTTGCGCAGGGGCGTTATCTGGGTCTGGAAATGCAGCTGATGACGCCGGAAGAGGCGCAGATTGATATGCCCCTGATGGACCCGAGCAAATTTGTCGGGGCAGTGCGCACCCATACCGATGGTCATCTGGACCCTTCGGGCGTCACCTATGCCTACGCCAAATCTGCCCGCAAACTGGGGGCGGAAATTGAAACCCACACCATGGTGAAAGAACTGCATCAGCAACCTGATGGGGGCTGGTTGGTGGTTACCGATAAGGGCAATATCACATGCGAACATGTGGTCAACGCGGCTGGTCTGTGGGCGCGTGAAGTTGGGCGAATGGCCGGGTTGGAATTGCCGCTTTTGGCGATGGAGCACATGTATTTGTTAACCGAAGACATGCCCGAAGTTGCCGAGGCAAACGCGGCAACCGGCCATGAAATTATTCATGCGGTAGATTTTGATGGTGAACTTTACCTTCGGCAGGAGCGCGGTGGTATGCTGATGGGCACCTACGAAAAAGCCTGTGTACCCTGGAGCGTAAAGGAAACGCCATGGGACTTTGGCCATGAGTTGCTGGCCCCCGACATTGACCGTATCGCCCCCAGCCTTGAAGTCGGGTTTGAGCATTTCCCGGCGTTTCAAAATGCTGGTATCAAGCAGATTATTAACGGACCTTTCACTTTTGCCCCTGATGGCAATCCGTTGGTCGGCCCGATCCCGGGTATGGGTGGCATGTGGATGGCCAATGCGGTGATGGCCGGGTTTTCCCAAGGTGGCGGCGTTGGTCTGGCGCTGGCCAACTGGATGATCAATGGCGATCCTGGATATGATATTTTCGGCATGGATGTCGCCCGCTATGGGAATTGGGCGAGCATGGCGTACACCAATGCCAAGGTGCAGGAAAACTATTCACGGCGGTTTTCGATCAAGTTTCCCAATGAAGAGTTGCCGGCCGCGCGACCGTTACGCACGACACCAATCTATGATTTGCTGGCCGCAGATGGGGCGCAATTTGGGGTGTCCTGGGGGCTTGAGGTGCCGTTATGGTTTGCCCCGGATGGAGTTCGGGATGAATTTGGCTGGCGCCGGGCCAACGATTTTGAACATGTCGCCGCAGAAGTTGTGGCAGTGCGGAACAAAGTTGGCCTGTTTGACACATCTGGCTATGCTAAATACGCCGTAAAAGGACAGGGGGCCGAGGCCTGGCTTGACCACCTGTTGGCCTGTCGGATGCCAGCAACAGGGCGCATGAAACTGGCGCCGATGTTGAAACAGGATGGCCGGGTGATCGGGGATTTCACCCTGGCGAAATTAGATAGGGATGATTTTTTCATCGTCGGTTCCGGCGTTGCACAGGACTATCACATGCGCTGGTTCCTTGAACATCTGCCCGATGATGGTTCAGTCACTGTTGAACCCTATGGCCAGACATTGGCCGGAATTTCAATAGCCGGTCCGAATGCGCGCGATCTGCTGGCCCAAGTTACTGATGCCGATGTTTCGGCTGAGGTGTTTAAGTTTATGGATATCCGTCGATTGGATGTTGCGATGGCCAAGGCGATTGTCGGTCGGGTCAGCTTTACCGGCGATCTTGGATATGAACTATGGATGGCGCCGGAATTTCAACGGCACATTTATTTGGCGTTGCATGCGGCGGGGCAAGATCTGGGCTTACGTAATTTTGGTCTGAGGGCATTAAATGCCCTGCGGTTGGAAAAGAGCTTTGGCAGCTGGGGCACAGAGTTTCGCCCGATTTATACCGCGGATGAATGCGGGCTGAACCCATTTGTTGCGCTTAAAAAAGATGCGGAGTTTATCGGGAAGTCCTGTGCAACAAAAAATGCGAAGGCGGGCGGAAAATTGCGCCTGTGTACGTTTATACTGGATACCAAAGATTGTGATGTCATTGGCAATGAACCGATTTATCACGACAATAATGTCGTTGGATGGGTTACTTCTGGCGGCTATGCCCATAACGCAAATTCATCTGTAGCTTTGGGCTATGTACCGCGTGAACTGGCCGATAAGGAAACGGGTTGGGCAGTGGAAATACTTGGGACTGTTTATTCGGCCAAGCAACAGTTCCAACCCTTGTTTGATGCCAATGGGGCAGCAATGCGCGGCTGATTATCCGCAAAAAATTTCGATGTAAATGTCGAAAATTTCAATCGATGACTGCGAAACCGATGATCAGCTGGTGCAGGCCGAATGCGGCGCCGGCGATAATACTTAGAAATGCCACCGGAGCCCCATATGCCAAGACTGAAAACGCAGAAACACCCTGACCAATGGTGCAGCCAAATGCCAATACTGCGCCGAAACCCATGAACACCGCGCCCAGTATCTGGCGGCGTAGTTCGCGGTGATCTTCGCAGGCCTCCCAGCGAAATTCTTTTTTGAAGAGCGTTGCAAGAAATGCACCCAAAATGACGCCAATAACCGACCCCACACCGAAATTTATCGAATTGCCGGATGATGTCATGGCGTAGATAATTGTATCCCCCAGGGGGGCAGAAAATGTGTGGCTTTCAACGGGTAAGGCGGAAAACCCATTTGCCGCAATCCACTGGGTGCCTGCCCAACCGCTGATAATTGCAAATCCAACAACTGCCCCCCAGAATATCTGCCTTGGGCAGGCCAGGAACCGCTTTGATGCCAATGCGCCCAGCAGGATTAAAATGCCTATGGCGATTCCAAGCACATTGGCGGAAATGCCGGTGGCATTGCCAATCAAATGGGCAATACCAGGTGGGACTAAGCCGTCTGCGACTGGAACCGGTAACAGAGTTACCCGCAATTGTGCCAGTGGACCGGAGATAGCGATATAGGCAGAAATCCCCATAACGAGCACTATTACAAAGCTGCGCAAGTCACCGCCGCCCAATCTGGATAATGCACCAAAACCGCAGGTTCCCACCAGCGCCATACCATACCCAAATAACAGGCCGCCCAATATTGTAGACAGCGGGTTCCAGCCAAATGACAGGTAAACGGTTTCTTCGGGCTGCAATATCCCGAGAGACATTAAGCCAAATGTTCCAACAATTGCTGTACCAATTCCCACCAGCCACATGCGAATGCGAACAGTACTATGCTGGTATAGCATATCTTCAATTGCGCCCAAGGTGCAGAAACGGCCCATTCGGGCGGCAATGCCAAGCAACAGGCCACCAAACAGGCCAACGAATGCCGCGAGCGTTGTGTCTGCGATACTATCGAACATCCCCGCCCCTCCCAGAAACGGTGCCTGGCTGGTAAGTTAAGTTTTTACCGGTGTTTCCACACTGCAAAACAAATCGTAAATTACTTCCAGTATTTGTTTGGGGCGTTCGTCCGTCAATGAATAATAGATCGCCTTGCCATCACGTCTTGGTGTGACCAGGCCCTCATGGCGCAGGCGAGCCAGCTGTTGTGAAATAGCAGCCTGTCGGGCCGAAAGTAAGTCTTCCAATTCCGTCACTGTTTTTTCGCCGGTTACCAGATGGCACAGGATCATTAACCGGCCCTCGTGACTTAGTGCTTTAAGCATATTTGAAGCATCACAGGCACTTGCCATCATTTTTTCCATATCCTCTTCGGATATTTCGCCATCAAGCACTGGAAGACCCATAAAAAACCTCTTATTTTCCTATTAAGAATAACAATTGTTAGTTGAAATATTTTCTATCGCGCATTCAACACCTATTCCACTGGTTACACCAGATGCAATATTAGTTGGTTGAGACAACGGGGGTACCATTAGGACTGCCCTTCGATTCCGAGTTTCGTGCGCAACATTTCACTTAGCAGCCACCAAAAAAACTCTTCTCCGGGATAGCCTTCTATTCGGGCCAGTTCCTGTCCATCGTCCACCAACACGAAGGTTGGTGTGAATTGCAAAGAAGTGGTGAATTTCAAGTCTGGTGGGTAATCTTCGTACAGGTCTATCCTGCGCAGCGGCGCGGCTTTGCCTTCTGCAGTTTTTGGATAGACTTCAGATATCTCATCATTCCACAGTTCACAGTAGTAACAACCCTGTTGCTCGACCATTATTAATTCAACAGCAAACGCTGGAAGTGCTATAAATGATGTAAGGGCGGCGAATAGGATATTGCGGAACATGAGTCACCTGATTGACGATTTCACAATTGGTAATATAATTGAATATGTGAATAGATCAAGGAAAGCCTGAAATGTTTGATGTTTCTTCCCTTGGGGCACTTATCGCCGGACTGTTGTCTTTCCTTACACCCTGCGTGCTGCCGATGGTGCCTTTTTATCTTAGTTATTTGGGTGGGGTCGGTATTAATCAGATTAATGCGGAGGCGGAGATCAGCCCCGCAGTGCGACGCCGAGCGGTTATTTCGGCGCTGTTTTTTGCGGCCGGTGTCATCACTATTTTTATGGGTCTTGGGGCGGGGGCATCGGCATTCGGGCAATTGGTAAGAGAGTGGTTTGATATTTTACGCTGGATTGCAGCCGGCATTATTATCATGATGGGACTGCATTTCTTGGGTGTTTTGAAGATTGGTTTTCTGTACCGTCAATTGCGCGCTGAAACCGGTAACACATCAAAGATGAGCTATCCGGGCGCATATGTTGTTGGCCTGGCTTTTGCGTTTGGCTGGACACCCTGTGTCGGGCCGGTGCTTGCGGCAATTCTATTTACCGCCGCGGGACAGGAAAGCGCGACGCAGGGGATTTGGCTGTTGTTCGTTTATGGGTTCGGTATGACGGCGCCTTTTGTTCTGGCCGCGTTTTTTATTGCACCTTTTATGCGTTTTATGGGGAAATTTCGTCGCCATCAGGGTAAGGTGGAAAAAATTATGGGTGTTCTCATGATTGTGTTTGGTATTCTGATCGCAACTGAGACCGTAAACTATATAGGCTTTTGGATGTTGGAGACCTTCCCGATATTCAGCAGGTTTGGCTAAACTGGAAAAAGGGAAAACATTATGCGTGTGATAATTGGATTTCTAATGTTGCTGGTGATGTCGGTGCCGACATGGGCAAATGAAGGTGTCGGTGATAATGGGCTATACAGTAGCCCATGGATGCGGACGACGTTCAAGGACATGAATGAAGATCTGGCGGATGCGACCGCGGAGGGAAAAAAGCTGGTATTGTTCTTTGAACAACGCGGCTGTGTCTATTGCGCCAAAATGCATGAGGAAGTTTTTTCTGACCCGGAAGTTTCAGCCTATATCGAAGAGAATTTCTTTGTTGTTCAGCTAAATTTGCATGGCGCAGAAGAGGTGACAGATTTTGACGGCGAGGTCCTGGGTGAGTCTGACATCGCGCGCAAGTGGGGCATTTTGTTTACGCCTTCGATAATGTTTTTGCCGCAAGAAGTGTCCGGCGAAAAATCGGCGATGGCTGAATCGGTGGCGATGCTGCCGGGGGCTTTCGCAAAGGGAACAACCTTGGATTTGTTTACCTGGGTTAGTGAAGAACGGTATCTGGATCAATCGGAAGAAGACTTTCAACGCTACCACGCACGGCGAATTAGCGAACGAAATGACGGGTTTACTGACTAACAATATTGCGTGCGGTAATAATATTTCAATATAATAATTCATTTATTTGAATTTGTTGTTGCCAATTCGCTATTCTGTCCGTTAAGCTAAAAGAAAAATGGTTCTTTGGGAGGAAACATGAAGCGAACATCGATAGCACTAGCGCTCGTACTTTTTGCTACTGGCTCGGCTTTTGCACAAACAGCACCAAGCGATGTCATCTTTGACGATGGAGCGGTTGCAGAATCGCTTACCGGTGTTGCCGGGGACGCCGCAGCGGGTAGAAAAATATTTGCCAGCCGTAAAAAAGGCAATTGTCTTGCCTGCCATGTAAATACTGATCTTAGTGATCAGTTGTTCCACGGTGAAGTTGGGCCAAGCCTGGATGGCGCAGCCGATCGCTGGACGGAAGCAGAACTGCGTGGCCTGGTGTCCAATTCGAAAATGACATTTGAAGGCACCATTATGCCGGCGTTTTACCGAGTGGATGGCTTCAACAGGAATCTGGAAAAATTTGAGGGCAAATCGATTCTGAGCGCTCAGGAAGTTGAAGATGTTCTGGCCTATTTGCGCACTCTTACTGAGTGATTGCGAAACGAAAACCGAGGAGAGAAAGATGAAATTAACACGACGGGATGCTCTGGCGCTAGGATTGGGTGCCACGGCTGCATCATTCCTGCCGTTTCAGGCAATGGCCGCCACGCCAGAAGAAGTAATCGCCACATTCACAGGTGGCGCTGATATTGGTGAAGGTGGGGTAAGCTTAAAGGCACCTGAGATCGCCGAAAATGGTAATACAGTTCCGGTTTCTATCGACGCACCCGGTGCGGTTTCAATTATCATTGTTGCGACAAAAAACCCAACACCGCTGGTGGCGACCTTTAACTTTGGTCCACTTGCCGGTTCACAGGCGGCATCCACGCGTATTCGCTTAGCGGGTACTCAGGATGTTCTTGCGATTGCAAAAATGCCCGATGGCAGTTTCATACAGGCCAGCCAAAACGTAAAAGTGACAATTGGCGGCTGCGGCGGCTAAACGAGGAGAAAACAGATATGACCGAAGGTGTTAAACCACGCGTTAAAGTCCCCAAAACAGCGGCAGTTGGAGATGTAATAACGATCAAAACTCTGATCAGCCACAAAATGGAGTCTGGTCAACGCAAAGACAGCGATGGAAATACAATTCCGCGCAAAATTATCAATCGCTTCACCTGTGATTTTAACGGCCAGAATGTCGTTGATGTCACGGTCGAACCTGCCGTTTCAACAAACCCATTCTTTGAGTTTGAAGCGAAAGTTACGGAAGCAGGAGAGTATAAATTTACTTGGTATGATGATGATGGTGATATTTATGAGACCACCAAAAGCATCGCCATCGGATAGGCGTTTGCGCGTCCGATAATACCAAGGCTAGGGGAGGAAAGCCGAATGAAGATAACAACAATACTTGCGGCAACAGCACTGGCGGTTTCGGCAACTGCCCTGACAGCTGGTGAAGATTCAGTTTTGTCAGTTGAAGGCGAAACATTTATCACAAATACCGCCGCACCGTCTTATCTGGAAAACATAAACGAGATTTATTCCGGTTGGGTGTTTCGTGCGGAAGAAACACGGGCATTGCAACTGGATGACTTTGACAATCCAGGCTTTGTTTTTGTTGATCAGGGCATAGATCTATTTGCCGAGGTCGACGGAAGCGAGGGCAAATCCTGCGCGTCCTGTCATGCGGATGTTGCTGAATTTGCCGGGCTACGCGCCCAAATGCCGCGGGTAGTGGATGGGCAAGTTCAGACATTGGAAGAAATCATCAACCGTGAACGTGTCGAAAAAATGGGGGCTGAACCATGGAAATGGTCCGGAACCCAGATGACATCGATGACCGCGTTGATTAGTTTGCAATCACGTGGCATGCCGGTGAATGTCGACATTGCTGCCGATGGTGCCCAGACATTCTGGGATCGGGGTAAAGAGCTTTACTACACCCGGGTTGGCCAGCTGGATTTAGCCTGTTCAAATTGCCACGAAGACAATTTTGGCAATATGATTCGTGCAGATAATCTTTCACAGGGTCAGATCAACGGGTTTCCGACCTATCGTTTGAAAAACGCCAAGCTGAATTCAACCCATGCCCGGTTTAAGGGTTGCATGAAGAATGTCCGTGCAACACCCTACAAAGAAGGCTCGGATGAATTTAAAGCATTGGAATTCTACCTTGCTTCACGGGGACAGGGTCTGTCGATTGAATCACCATCCGTTCGTAACTAAGGCGGAAAACCTGATATGATTTTTGGCTCCTCCTCCGTGCATTCGGGGGGGGAGTTT
>VAPL010669789.1_pt1 | contig 24630 bp, 22 predicted proteins | sample 3395061 | NCBI WGS metagenome assembly VAPL01 (sample SAMN08290444, study PRJNA428436) | hydrothermal vent metagenome | isolation source: Deep-sea hydrothermal vent chimney 2 | place: Pacific Ocean: Juan De Fuca Ridge | depth 2182 m m | reverse complement strand
GAATTTTTGCCGATAGCTGCGTTGCTGAAACAGTTGCGTAGCTTGCTATGCGCCTGTTTCATCGCCTTGCTATCGACAAAAATCAGCAGCTTATAAATTCCTCATCCGTGACCGCGCGAAGTATAATTAACTTTAACTTCTCAAATTAACGGTTTAAACCTAAAATGAAAAAACTAATTTTGCTAAATTTATTATGGATTGGAGCTATTAATAACGCCCAAGCTGAAACTATCGGTTGTATTACTACATCCTGGAAGTTAATTGGTGCAAATCATAAGGTTTGTGTCCAAGCATTTGATGACCCTAAGGTGAAAGGTGTTAGTTGCCATATTAGCCAGGCTAAAAAAGGAGGGATAAAAGGAGCTTTTGGGCTGGCTGAAGATCCTTCTCAATTTTCAATTGCTTGTCGTCAGGTGGGGCCAATTACTATTACTGAAGATCTGCCTAAGCAAGAAACAGCATTTAGTAGCGATACCTCTCTGTTTTTTAAAGAAACGCGAGTAACAAGGTTGTATGATAAAAAACGAAAAACTTTAATTTATGTTGCTATTAGCCGAAAACTTATAGATGGAGCCCCTGCAAATAGTATCTCAACAGTACCTGTTATGCCTTGGGGTAAATAAAATTAAGGTATAAGGAGGGTTAAAACTTTCTTGTTTGATTATTAGAATTCACCTAAAGCTGATAAACTATACGGTTTATTTTACAAACCTTTAACTACTCTATAAAACATGAAAAAGATTCTTGTTTCTGACAAATTGGCTGACGACGGTATTAACTATTTAAATGAACAATCTGGTATTCAGGTTCATATTCAAGTAGGGATGAACGAAGATCAGCTGTGTGAGATTATTGGTGATTATGATGCCTTATTAATCCGTAGTGATACTAAAGTCACTAAAAGAGTATTACAAGCAGCAACTAAGCTAAAAGTTGTGGGTCGTGCGGGTATTGGTGTTGATAATGTTGATATTCCTGCAGCGACTGAGCAAGGGGTTATCGTCATGAATACACCGGATGCTAATGCAACAACAACGGCTGAGCTAGCAATAGCGCATATGTTTTCTTTAAGCCGTAATCTGCCAGAAGCGAGTGCTTCTGTACGTGCAGGTAAATGGGAGCGGTCTCAATTAGTGGGCGCAGAAATTAATCATAAAACCTTTGCTATTTTAGGCTTTGGAACGATTGGCCGATTGGCGGCAAAACGTGCTTGTGGTTTAGGTATGCGTGTTATTGCTTATGACCCCTTTGTGGCAGAAGAGATTTTTGATCAATATGGTGCTCAATCGGTTGATTTAGATGCTTTAGTTAAAGAAGCTGACTATTTAACATTGCATTGCCCTATGATTGAAAAAACACGCGGAATTATTGGCGCTGATCAATTAAAAATGATGAAGAAAACTGCCATGTTAATTAACTGTGCCCGTGGTGGTTTAGTCGATGAAGCGGCTTTATATGAAGCACTTAAAAATGGCGAAATTGCTAAAGCGGCATTAGATGTTTATGAACAAGAGCCACCTAAAGATTCTCCATTATTTGAATTAGATAATATTGAGTTTACCCCACACTTGGGAGCTTCAACGCGCGAAGCTCAAGTGGCTGTCAGTGTCGAAATTGCAATACAAGCAGTCACTTATTTAAAAACAGGTGAAGCAATTAATGCTTTAAACTTATCAACCAAAATTTCTGCTGAAGCATTGAAAAAATCACGACCATTTATGATGTTGGCAAATGTGATGGGAAAAATGTTGGTTGATTTAGCGGGCGAGTCAATTAAAACGCTGGAAATCTCTTTGTTTGGTGAAGCAGCAGAAGCAGAAGTCAGACCTGTTTCAGTTGAAGCACTGGTTGGTATTCTGGCAGGTCAAATGTCAACACCTGTTAATAGTGTTAATGCTGAGAATATTGCTAAAAAGCAAGGTATTTCTTTAGTGGAGTCTAAAACTGAAGAGTCTGAAGGCTATGTCTCTTTAGTTAAATTAGTCGCTATTTGTGCGGATAAAACAGTTTCAGTCGTTGGTACTTTATTAGGTGACCGTGACCCGCGCATTGTTAATGTTAATCAGTTTGAAATTGAAGTGGTTCCAGAAGGTACTTTATTAGTAACTGAACATAATGATAAACCTGGTGTGATTTCTGCTATTAGTACTATTCTTGGTGAAGCTAATATTAATATTTCAAGAATGCAGGTAGGTGTACCTGATGCGAGTGATAAAGCAATGGCTGTGATTAGTGTTTCCAGCCCTTTACCGGCTGATATTTTAGAAAAAGTAACAGACCTTTCCTTTGTTAATTGCGCCATTCAAATTAACTTATGAGTTTTGACATCATCTGCTTTGACTGTGACAGTACCTTAAGTAAAATTGAAGGTATTGATGAGTTAGGGCGTGATTCTGGTTTATATGATCAATTGGTAGTATTAACCAATGCGGCCATGAATGGTGAGCTGGCTTTAGAGGAGGTTTATGGCAAACGTTTGTCATTAATTAAACCTGACAAGGCGCAAATAAGTTGGTTGGCCGATTTGTATATCGCTGAAATAGTTGAAGGTGTGGAACAGGTTTTTAGCACCCTATTAGCCCAGGGAAAACAAGTTCATATCATTAGTGGCGGCATCCGTCAGGCAATATTACCTTTAGCTAAAAAACTGGGTTTATCTGCTGACAAGGTACATGCAGTTGATGTTTTGTTTAATAAAGATGGATCATATAAAGCGTTTGACCAACAATCACCACTTGCCAAAAATGGTGGAAAAGCGATTATTTGTAAGCAAATAAAAGCAGAAAATCTGACTATGGCAATGGTTGGCGATGGTAAAACAGATTTAGAAGCAAAAAATGTGGGCGCTAAAGTGATTGGTTTTGGCGGTGTTATGCAAAGAGAAATTGTTGTTGAAGGGGCTGATGTGTTTGTTAAAAATACATCTTTAATGGCTGTTTTACCGCATTTGGCATAACAATGTAGAGCGGACTTCAGTCCGCTATGGAATATGCACGAAATAGCTTGAGCAATTTTTCAAATTATTTTATGCACTTTCTATGAATAATCAGTGTACGTTTATAGCGGACTGAAGTCCGCTCTACAGAAATTTTCGTGCATAGTCTTAAAATAATTTAGAGAGATGGAAGATGGCAGGACATAGTAAGTGGGCTAATATTAAGCATCGTAAAGGTGCTCAAGATGCTAAGCGTGGAAAAATTTTTACTAAAATTATTCGTGAAATTTCTGTTGCGGCAAAAGCTGGCGGTGGAGACCCTGCAAGTAACCCTGGTTTACGTTCTGCAATTGATAAAGCACTAAGCGCTAATATGAAAAGGGATACTATAGATAATACGATAAAAAAAGCCACAGGCACGATGGATGGTATTGTTTATGAAGAGGTACGATACGAAGGCTATGGCCCGGGTGGAACAGCCGTTATGGTCGACTGTTTAACTGATAACAGAAATCGTACGGTAGCTGAAGTTAGACATGCCTTTTCTAAGGCAGGTGGTAATTTAGGTACTGATGGTTCGGTCTCTTATATGTTTAATAAAGTGGGTATTATTAGTTACCCTGATTCAGTGGATGAAGATGCCATAATGGAAGCATCAATGGAGGCTGGGGCTGATGATATCGTAAGCCATGAAGACGGTTCTGTTGATGTTTTAACAACGCCTGAAGATTATTTAATGGTAAAGGAAGCTATGGTCGAAGCAGGCTTCGAGCCAGAAAGCTCAGAAGTCACCATGGATGCTGAAAATAAAACTGAATTAGATGTAAAAAATGCTGAGAAAATGTTGCGATTAATTGATGTTTTAGAGGATTTGGATGATGTGCAAGATGTTTATTCAAATGCTGATATTTCAGAACAAGTGATGGCGGAAGTTGCAGAGCTGTAAGCGATGATAGTTATTACTACTGATAATGAGTGTTTTGGTTAATATATCAATATGACAAATACAATACGGTGACAAGAATTTTAGGTATAGACCCAGGCTCCAGAATAACGGGTTATGGAATTATTGAAGAAACTAGCCGAGGAAGTAGCCGATATATTGCTAGCGGTAGTATCAAAGTAAAAGCAAATTTATTTCCTGAGCGTTTAAAACAGATATTTGATGGCGTTACCGAGGTTATTGCTTTATACCAACCAACTGAAATGGCCATTGAACAAGTTTTTATGCATAAAAATGCAGATTCAGCCTTAAAACTTGGCCAAGCACGAGGTGCTGCTATTTGTGCCTCTATGGTTGCAGGCCTCCCTGTTTCTGAATATGCTGCCAGACAAGTTAAGCAAGCATTAGTCGGTAAGGGTGGGGCGGATAAATCACAAGTTCAACACATGGTGAAAATATTATTATGTTTGCAGGGTGAGTTACAAGAAGATGCGAGTGATGCGTTGGGTATTAGTTTGTGTCATTCACATTATCAACAAACGGAACAACGAATAAAACAGGGTAGTTTATGATAGGTTTTATTAAAGGTAAATTATACTCAAAAACACCCCCTCAATTAGTGCTTGATGTGCAAGGTGTAGGGTATGAGCTGGAAGCACCGATGACCACTTTTTATGATTTGCCTGCTTTAGGTGAAGAAGTGTTACTTTTTACCCACTTGGTGATTAGAGAAGATGCACATATTCTATTTGCATTTTCCACCGAAGCTGACCGTAAAATGTTTAGAGCCTTAATTAAAGTGAATGGTGTGGGTCCTAAATTAGCACTGACTATTCTTTCAGGACAGAGCTCGGAAGAATTTCATCGTTGTATTCATGATAATGATGTGCAAGCTTTAGTGAGATTACCTGGTATAGGCAAGAAAACGGCTGAACGGCTGGTAATTGAGATGAGAGATAGGTTACCCGATACCAGTGGGTCTTCAGATTCAAACCAAGGTGTTTCTGTTGCTCAATTACAAGTAAACCCAAAGCAAGAAGCGATAAGCGCATTATGTGCTTTAGGTTATAAGCCGCAGGATGCCAGTAAAATGGTGCAAAATATTGCACAAGAAGATAAAACTTGTGAAGATATTATAAAACTTGCCTTGCAAGGAACATCGGTAAGATGATTGAAAGTGATCGCTTAATTTCAGCAGTGGGTTCTACTGATGAAGAGCGTCAAGATAGGGCGATTCGACCTAAACGGTTAGCGGACTATATAGGCCAGGAAGAATTGTGCTTGCAGATGGAAATTTTTATTAAAGCGGCCACCGCACGAAGTGAAGCTTTAGATCATGTGTTGATTTTTGGACCACCTGGGTTAGGCAAAACGACACTGTCTAATATTATTGCCACAGAAATGGGGGTTAGCATTCGTCAAACTTCAGGGCCTGTTTTAGATAAGGCTGGCGATTTAGCCGCACTATTAACTAATCTTGAAGCCCATGATGTACTCTTTATCGATGAAATTCATCGATTAAGTCCAGCGGTTGAAGAAATTTTATACCCAGCAATGGAAGATTACCAGATCGACATTATGATTGGTGAGGGACCGGCAGCAAGATCAATAAAATTAGATTTGCCACCTTTTACTTTAGTAGGAGCAACGACGCGTGCAGGGTTACTTACCTCACCTTTAAGGGATCGCTTTGGAATTGTTCAACGTTTAGAATTTTATTCAGTCAAAGAATTATCAACGATTGTTACACGTTCAGCGACAGTATTAGGGATTAGTATTGAGCCAACAGGGGCCGATGAAATTGCCAGGCGTTCGCGTGGAACCCCCAGAATTGCTAACCGCTTGTTACGTCGAGTACGGGATTATGCAGAAGTAAAAGGTAATGGTGTTATATCTAGTGATATTGCCGCTCAAGCTTTGAAAATGCTAAAAATTGATAATAATGGTTTTGACTCTTTAGACAGAAAGTTATTATTAGCAATGATTGATAATTTTGAAGGGGGTCCAGTAGGGCTAGATACTTTAGCAGCAGTTATTAGTGAAGAACGAGGCACAATAGAAGATGTATTAGAACCTTATTTATTGCAACAAGGTTTTCTAATGCGAACACCTAGAGGACGAGTCGTTACCCAAAAAGCGTATCTGCATTTTGGTTTAAAAGTACCAGAGTCTGAGCCAGAAAGTGCTGATCTTTTTAAATAATAATGTTTTCTGAAAATTTCCTTAACATTGCTATTACCCGTAATTCTGTAGAGACAAGGCATGCTTTGTCTCTACAATACGATGGCTTTGACCATTTAAATACTTTCGGGACAATGATTACAGTTTTATTAAAATGACAATATTCCATTGGCCCATCAGGGTTTACTATGAAGATACCGATGCAGGTGGCGTGGTATTTTATGCAAACTATTTAAAATTTTTTGAACGAGCCAGAACTGAAATGCTTCGGCATAAAGGTTTTGAGCAAGATAAGTTAATTGCTGAACAAAAGGTTATTTTTGTGGTCAGAACTGTTCAACTGGATTATTTAACACCTGCTCGCTTTAACGATGTTCTTGAAGCAACAGCTCAGGTAATACAAGCAAAAAAAGTGAGTTTAAATTTTGAACAAATGATTACACGTGATGGCATTGTGTTGTGTAAAGGAAATATACGCATAGCCTGTTTAGATGCAGTAAGCATGAAGCCGAAAGCTATCCCCGATAATATATTACAACAATTACTATGAATAACGATTATTCAGTTTTTCACCTAATTACAAATGCTAGCTTTGTTGTGCAATTTGTAATGTTTATTTTATTGGTAGCTTCTGTTATTTCCTGGACTTTTATTTTTTATAAACGTAAAGAATTTAAACAGGCTTTTCAGGTAACTGATGAGTTTGAACAGGAATTTTGGTCTGGCCAGGATTTAACATTGTTATATAAACAAATAGCAGACAGTGAATTTGAGTCCGAGGGAATAGAAAAAATATTTTTGGATGGCTATAAAGAGTTTTCCAGAATGCAACAAAAAGGGGCTAGTTCGGTCATACAAGTTGAAAGTGCACAAAGGGTAATGAATATAGCAATGGCCCGTGAGTTAGATCGCTTAGAGGAAACCTTACCTTTTTTGGCAACTGTTGGGTCAACCAGCCCTTATGTTGGGTTATTTGGCACTGTTTGGGGGATTATGAATTCATTTAGGGCATTAGGTGATGTTAAACAAGCTACTTTATCACTGGTTGCGCCTGGTATAGCAGAAGCTTTAATTGCAACGGCTATTGGTTTATTTGCCGCTATTCCTGCGGTTGTAAGTTATAACTTTTTTACCACACGGCTAGATAAATTAGCAGGACGATATGAACTTTTTGTGGATGAGTTTGTGGTGTTATTACAGAGACAGGCGCATAGTTAATGGCGCGTCGAGTTAAACGTAGAAAACCAATGTCAGAAATCAATGTTGTACCCTATATTGATGTGACTCTGGTTTTACTGATTATCTTTATGATTACCGCACCTTTGGTTCAAACAGGTGTTGATGTTGATTTGCCACAAGCTGATACCTCGCCTGTTGAACAAAAAGACCAAACGCCCATTATTGTTTCGGTCAATAAGCAAGGACAATATTTTATTGATATTGGTGAGCAAAATGACGAGCCAGTGACGGCAGAAATTTTGCTTTATCGTGTTGCGGCTGTGTTAAGAAATAAACCAGGGACTCCCGTTTATATTAGAGGTGATCTTGCTGTTGCCTATGGCAAAGTGGTGAGTGTTATGGCTGCTTTAAAAAATGCAGGTGTACCCAGTGTAGGTTTAATGACACGTTCATTTGAACAATAAAAGATGACAATGATTCAAAAATTTGGTCTGTACTTTGCGCTTGCTTTAATATTACACTTAATTTTATTCAGCGCATTTGGAATTAATATAGCGGATGAGCCAGAATTAAGTAAACAAAAACCTTTACCGGAAATTATTAAGGCATCCATTTTAGATGATGAGAAAATACAGCAAGAAGCTAATCGATTAAAAGCTCAAGCAAAAAGTAAACGTATTGCTCAGAACAAGCAACAAAAAGATTTAGAAAATAAACGAAAAAAAGAGCAAAGGCTTTTACAAGAAATTAAAAATAAAAGGCAACAAGAAGAGAAGAAGGCTAAAAAATTAGCTTTGCAACGTAAACAGCAAGCTATAAAAGAGCAGAAAAGACTCAATGAATTAAACAAGCAAAAAGCCATAGAAGCGGCTCGCTTGGCAAAAATCAAAAAGCAAAAACGGGCTACTCAAAAACGTTTAGATGAGTTAAAGAAAGCAAAACAAAAAGCAGCTGAACTCGCTAAGAAAGCTGAACAAAAAAGACAACATGATTTGCTAGTAAAAAAACAGCAAGAAGTTGCAAAAAGACAGCGTGAGGCTCAAGAAAAAGCAGCACAATTGCAAAAACAACAGGAAGCAGAAATTGCACAAAGAGCGCAGAATAAGAAAACGACGATCTCAGTAACGGCCGCCATTCAACAAAAGGTTAATAGCCGTTGGATTCGTCCGGTCTCATCAGTTAAAGGCTTAAGGTGTACAATCAGAGTAAAATTATTACCGACAGGCGATGTAATGGATGTTCAAGTAATTAAAGGAAGTGGCGATAATATCTTTGATAATTCGGCTGCCAATGCAGTGCGTAAAGCATCTCCATTACCTGTACCGAAAAGCCGGACTTTATTCAGCAAACATTTTAGAACATTTACATTTAATTTTAACCCTGAGTAGTTTTGATACTATATTTTTTCAAGATAATTTATATATGATAGCTAATTTATTAACAAGATTGTGTCTTATTGGTTTAGCCACAATATTCTCTCCTTTAGCGCGTGCTGAGTTAACCATAGAAATTACTAAAGGCGTTGAGGCTGCTATTCCTTTAGCCGTTGTGCCTTTTGCTTATCACGGTTCAGCGATGCCAAGATTAGCCAATAATTTGGCATCTGTTATTAGTGCTGATTTGTCTCGTAGTGGGTTATTTAAAGCATTAAATAAACGAGATATGCTGACTAAACCATCGATAGGGGATAAAGTTAACTTTAGAAATTGGCAAGCTTTGGGGCAGGATTATTTAATTGTTGGTAGTGTAAATGAAGTGTTGGGGCAGTATGAAGTGCAGTTCCAAATGTTTGATGTCAACAAAAATGAAGGCCTGTTGGGTTATCGCTTATCCGTTAAAAAAAACGAATTAAGACGAACAGCACATCATATTAGTGATTTGGTCTATCAAAAATTAACCGGTAAAAAAGGTGATTTTAGTAGTCGTATTGCCTATATTGCAACAACAAGAATTGGGCCTCGTAAAAGAAAGATATATAAATTGTTAGTCGCTGATGCCGATGGGTTTAACCCAAAAGCCATTGCTTCCTCATGGGAACCTTTAATGTCACCAGCCTGGTCACCTGATGGCAAAAAAATAGCTTATGTTTCTTTTGAACATAAAAAATCGGCAATCTATATACAGCGTTTAGCTGATGGTAAAAGAACACAATTAGTTTCTTATAAAGGCATTAATGGTGCGCCTGCTTTCTCACCTGATGGTACAAAATTGGTTTTAACTTTATCTAAAGATGGCAGCCCTGATATTTTTATTTTAAATTTACGGAATAAACGATTATTGAGATTAACAAAAAGCTATGCCATTGATACTGAGCCTTCATGGTCTCCTGATGGGCAATCAATTATTTACACCTCTAATAGAGGAGGAAAGCCACAGTTATATTTAATTTCCTCTCAAGGAGGAAGGTCTAGCCGGTTGACTTTTGATGGAGACTATAATGCCCGAGGGCAGTTTTCTGCTGATGGTAAAAGTGTGGTTATGGTTCATGCCAATAAGGGAGACTATAGAATAGCTATAATGGATTTGGCGACTCATACACTCAATGTATTAACTGAAGGAAAATCTGATGAATCCCCTAGTTTTTCGGCAAATGGTGATATGGTGTTATATGCAGCCAAAAAAGCAGGAAAGAGCATTTTATCCGCAGTCTCTGCTGATGGTAGAATGCACCAAAGTTTTACTTTTGATAGAGGAAATGTGCGTGAACCAGCCTGGTCACATTAAACTTTATTCTAACCTAGATATAAATTGAAGCACTTTAAGTAAAGAGATTAAAAAATGAAATTTAATAAATTAGCGTTAACTTTTGTAATCAGCACTGTGATCTTAACAGCTTGTACTTCAACAGATAAAAAAGATGCGAACTTGCTAGGGACAGAATTACAAAATGAACCAGAAACATTAGTCACTAGCGGTTTAGATACTAACTCTATTTCCGGTGAGCAATTATTAACACAAGGTTTAACAGAAAGTGAGTTAAATGCTAACGCTATGAATTCATTAAGTAGTTTAGGTTCTGAATTTAGCGATCCTGCCAACCTTTTATCAAAGCAGACTATTTATTTTAAGCATGATAGTAGTCAGATTCAGCAGGATTTTATACCTGTTATTGCTGCTCATGCACAATATTTAGTGCAACATCCAGGGCAACGAGTTATTTTAGAAGGCCATACTGATGAACAGGGTTCCAGAGAATATAATATTGCTTTAGGTGAGCAACGTGCTAAGTCTGTTTATAGAATGCTGAGTGCACAAGGGGTGCCTAATCAGCAATTAGATGTTGTAAGCTATGGTGAAGAAAAGCCGGCTTCTGAAGGTTCAGGTGAAGCTTCTTGGCAGTTAAATCGTCGAGTTGAAATTGCTTATCAGGTGAAATAAATGAAAAAGATCATGCTTATGCTGTTATGTTCATATTCCAGTGTGTATGCAGCCCCAAGAGTATTACCACCGGTCGTTGATAACTCTATTTACCCTGAGGGTGCAGGTCTGAGCAGATCAGCACCTTCTGCAAATGTGATCTATGAAATATTAGGTCGCTTAGAGCAATTGCAAGTTGAAGTTCAGCAGCTTAGAGGTGTTGTTGAAGAACAAAATCATACCATTGCTAATTTAAAAAAACGACAAGGCAATATTTATTCTGATCTGGATATGCGTTTACAAGAGTTAACAAAAGTAAAAGGACAGCCACAAAATATTGCAGGTACAGAAAACTATTTGACTCCTGAACAAACGAACTCAGTCAATAAAACGAAGAAAAATGCCAGTCATGTAAAAACGATTGTAGAAAAGCTAGTTATTACAGATAAAGAGCGTTACCAGAAAGCTTATGAACTGTTAAGAAATGGGCATAATAACCAAGCAATTTCTGCCTTTAATGCATTAATTGCAGACTTTCCAGCTAGCGAATATGCTGATAATGCACAATATTGGATAGGTGAAGCTTTTAAAGCCAACCAAGAAATGGAGCCTGCTAAAGCAGCATTTCTTAAAGTCGTGATGAAATATGCTGGAAGTCCAAAAGTACCAGATGCTTTGTTAAAATTAGGTTATATTGAGTTTGAAGAAAAAAACATGGCGAAAGCACGAGATTACTTTACCCAAATCACAGCGGCCCACCCACAGACAACAGCTGCGCATTTAGCAGCCAAAAAACTACAGCAAATGGTAGAAATGCAGCGTTAATGGATAAATTATTACGTATTACAGAAATTTTTTATTCTTTACAAGGTGAAAGTAATACCGTTGGTTTGCCAACAGTATTTATCCGCTTAACAGGTTGCCCACTTAGGTGTAGCTATTGTGATACTGCTTATGCTTTTTCGGGTGGAGAAAAACAGACGATATCAGCAATAATTGACCAAGTTGATCAATATAAAGCTAAATATATTACCGTGACAGGGGGGGAGCCTTTAGCCCAAGTTAATTCCCATGAATTGATCAGGCAACTTTTAGATAAAGGCTATGTTGTTTCTTTAGAAACCAGTGGTGCAATTGATATTTCCTCTGTTGATAATCGAGCCGTTAAGGTTATGGATATAAAAACACCTGCTTCAGATGAGATGGATAAGAATATTTACCAAAATATTCAATATTTATCTGCTACAGATCAGCTTAAGTTTGTTATTGCTGATGATACGGATTATCAATGGTCTAAAGCAATTATTCAGCAATATGATCTAGCTAGTCGCTGTGAAATTTTATTCTCTCCAGTTATGGGTGAAATGAATCCAACACTATTGGCTGAAAATATTATTAATGATAATTTACCTGTACGATTTCAAATTCAATTACATAAGTATCTTTGGGATGATGCCCAAGGGAAGTGAAAAATAACACATGCAAAAGAAAGCCATCATCCTTTTATCAGGAGGATTAGATTCAATTACTGTTCTAGCACAAGCTAAAAAACAAGGTTACCAATGTTATGCTTTAAGTTTTGATTATGGCCAGCGTCATAATGCTGAACTGAATGCAGCAAAAAAAATTGCACAACATTATCAAGTTGTTATGCATAAAGTGATTAATTTAGGTTTAGGCTCTATTGGTGGTTCAGCACTGACGGATGATCATATTGCTGTTCCTAATACGCCACAACAAGGTATTCCTGTTACTTATGTACCCGCCAGAAATACTATTTTTTTGTCTTTTGCATTAGGCTGGGCTGAAGTTTTAGCTGCATATAATATTTTTATTGGTGTTAATGCAGTTGATTATTCTGGTTACCCTGATTGCCGACCAGCCTTTATTAAAGCCTTTCAAACCTTAGCTAATTTAGCCACTAAAGCAGGTGTTGAAGGTAAAGAAATTAAAATACACGCCCCACTTATTAATTTAAGCAAAGCTGATATTATCAAACAAGGTACTGTTTTAGGGGTTGACTATCAGCATACGGTTTCCTGTTATTCAGCAGATAAAGAAGGTCGTGCTTGTGGTGTATGTGATGCCTGCCGGTTACGAAAAATAGGGTTTAAAGATGCTCAGGTCGAAGACCCAACAGAATACCAATAATAGCAAATAAGGTAGGATGTGCTTCCTAGCGTCAGCACATCCTACTTTTATAGTTGGTTTTGAGGTGAATAGTTTACCTGGATCCCTTCCATTTCTTTTTGCGCTTAGTTTTTTTATCAACTTTTTGTTGTTGAATAATTGCCAATTCAGCTAATTCTTTTTCAATTATTTCTGGTTTTTCCAAGCTTATACCACCAATGGTTCCCGCGCGAAATTCTGAGATAAGTATTTTACTGGTCTTTTCCATATCAACCTGTTTTCCAGCACGCAAGCAACCACGTTTACGACCAATTTCCTCCATTAGTTCAGTTTCATTATCTGGTAATAAATCTAATTGAAAACGTGTTTTTAACTGCTCAGGGTAAAATTCTAATAAATATTCAGCAGCAAAAAAAGCAATATCAGTATAATCAATAGCCGTGTCTTTTATAGCACCTGTTACAGCCAAACGATAACCACTATTTTTGTTTTCAACATTAGGCCAAAGCACACCCGGGGTATCAGATAATACAATATTATTATCTAGTTTTATACGTTGCTGACGTTTAGTAACAGCCGGCTCATTGCCAGTAATTGCAATAATACGATTGGCAAGGATATTAATAATAGTAGATTTACCCACATTAGGGATTCCCATAATCATGGTTTTTATGGTTTTATCATTACTACCTTTTTCTGGAATCATCCGTTGGCAGAGTTGGGTAATTTGTTTTATTTTATCGGGTTGTTGAGTGGTGATGGCTAATGTTTTAACACCTTGTTCAAGTTCTAGGTGATGTTGCCAAAGTAAGGTTGTTTCGGGATCTGCCAAGTCAGTTTTGCTAAGCACTCTAATACAGGGTTTATTACCACGTAAGGATCGAAGTAATGGATTTTGGCTGCTAAAAGGTATACGTGCATCTAGTACTTCAATAATAAGGTCTATCTGCGGAAGTACTTCTTTGATTTCTTTGTTGGCCTTATGCATATGACCGGGGTACCACTGAATATGCATGATATAAATTTTTTGATAAAAAAGCTTATTTTACTACGTTATAATGCGGCTCAGTAAAAAATGACTAACAGTTTATGGAAATATTACTCAATGTACCGCAAGGAGCATTTGAAATACAAAGGCTACCTTATAGAAAGAATGAAACTTTGAGAGCCTGGGATGCTGCTGATGAGTATTTATTGCAATACGTATTTGAGCTAGAAAGTTTAATTGAAGAGAGTAGGTTGCTTATTTTAAATGATAAGTTTGGAGCGTTAGTAACCGTTCTAAATAATTATAACCTTGTTGCTATTTCAGATTCATGGCTATCTCAGCAAGCAACTCGACTAAACCTTGAAGCAAACGGGAAAATTCAAAGTCATATTCAACTAAACAGCTCTATGAGTTGGCCCAATCAGACATTTGATCTGGTATTGATAAAAGTGCCTAAAACCCTAGCTTTACTAGAGGATCAATTAATTCATTTACAAGCTGTTATTACGGAAAATACCCTTATTGTGGCAGCCGGTATGGTGAAAGCAATGTCTGCAAATGTCTGGAAGATGTTGGAAAAATATATTGGCCCTACAAAGCCCTCTCTGGCAAAGAAAAAAGCACGTTTAATTTTTGTTGATATAGCGACTGATCAACAAAAAATTAAAAATCCGTATCCTGTTTATTATATGTTAGAAAATACTTCATATCGTATCTGTAATCATGCCAATGTATTTTCAAGAGCCAGTTTAGATATTGGTACTCGGTTCTTATTAGAGCATTTACCTGAAAATATAATAGCTAATGATCTTATTGATCTTGGTTGTGGGAATGGAGTGGTTGGCTTAATGTTAGCCAAAAGCCATCCTTCTGCTTTGATTCATTTTGTAGATGAGTCATATATGGCAGTGGCATCAGCAAAAGAAAATTTTAATCATACATACCCTAATAGAAAAGCTGAATTTTATATTACAGATGGTTTAACTGAATTTGAAGCAGAGATGGCTGATTTAATAATTTGTAACCCTCCTTTTCACCAACAAAACACTGTGGGTGACCAAATTGCACTATCCATGTTTAAACAGTCTTATAGAGTCTTAAGACAAGGTGGGAGTTTATGGGTTATTGGTAATCGCCATTTAGGCTACCATATTAATCTAAAAAGATTATTTTTGAATTGCAAAGAAATTGCAGCTAACAAAAAATTTGTTATTTGGCAGGTAAAAAAATTATGAGTAAATCTCCAGTTAGACAAGTTGTATTAGATACCGAAACAACAGGACTTAATCCCCGTGAAGGTCATAAAATAATTGAGATTGGCTGTGTTGAATTAATTGATAGGCGATTAACTAAAAATACTTTTCATGTGTACCTAAACCCTGACAGGGAAATTGATGCGGGTGCTATTGAAGTGCATGGAATAACAAATGAATTTTTACAAGATAAGCCTCGCTTTCAAGATATTGTTGATGATTATTTAGCTTTTACGGAAGGTACTGAGTTGGTTATTCATAATGCGCCATTCGATGTTGGTTTTTTAAACCATGAATTATCATTACTAAAAGGCAGGAAAACGACAGTAGAACAGCACAGCACTATTTTTGATACTTTACCTTTTGCGCGAAATAAATACCCTGGGGCCAGAGCGAGTTTAGATGCTTTGTGTAAGCGTTTTGGGATTGATAATAGTCACCGAGAATTACACGGTGCTTTATTAGATGCCGAGATATTAGCCGATGTCTATTTGGCGATGACAGGAGGGCAGTATTCATTAATGGATTTTAATGTGGCAGAAAATGTAGCCAAGCAAGGTATTGTTCGTTTGTCATCCAATAGAGCAAAATTAAAAGTGATTTCTTGCACAACACAAGAACTTGATGCCCATAGAAGTCGTTTGGAAGCGATAAAACAAAGCAGTGGGGTTTGCCTTTGGAATGATGAATAAGAGGTGTAAGTAGGAAATTTAAGTAGACTGGTAAACTTTACCAAAAGCCATATTTTCATGTTTAGTTTTACTGTCTCCCTAAGTTACTCACACATTTCTAATGCATGATTCATATTATCAAAGGCAGTTTGAAGTTCTGATAGGCCTTCGTGTGCAGTATCGATATCACCATCGAGATATTGCAGATGTATAGCTTGAGCAATAAGATGCAATGCTTCATGAGTTTGGGTGAGTTGTTTTAAATCTTTATCTTCAAATAGCTGTTCTTGTTTGGCTCGTTTTATCCCTTCACCACAAGAACAATACTTACTATTCATAATAGGCCAGTGTTCAACTTCTTCTGGTGATGCTTGAATGTTATTTATAAACAGGTCTTTCCAATGCTCCGTTACTAGTTTAAATAGTTTTACTCTATTTTCTTTTTTTGTTCGTTGCTGATTATTACATTGCAGCCATTCTTGATTGGGGGTGTAATCTTTAAGCCATTGTGGAAAGTTATCAGCAGGCATGGGCTTAGCGATACCATAACCTTGCACGTTTTTACAGCCCATAATAAGCAACATCAAACCATGCTCTGTTGTTTCAACCCCTTCGGCAATGACCTCACGGTTAAATGAAGCTGATAGCCCAATAACACCATCAATAATGGTGTAGTCATTTGGATCATCAAGCATGTCTCGTACAAAGCTTTGGTCTATTTTAATAACATTAGCGGGTAGATTTCTTAAGTGAGTCAGTGATGAATAGCCTGTTCCAAAGTCATCTAAAGCAACCTTAATGCCTAATTTTTCTTGGCATAAATTAATAATTCCACTAATAGCATTTAAGTCACCTAAAGCAGAGCTCTCTAATATTTCCAATTGAAGACATTGAGAATCTATAGATGGATATTGAGCAAATGCTGATTCAAGTCCACTAAAGAAGTTATCTGATAATAAGTGATGAGAAGCAATATTAACACTTACTTCAGGTCTAATATTTAATGGGTGCCAAGCTTCAAGCTGAGAAAGTGCCTCATTGATAACCCAGTTACCCATTTTAATTTCTAACTCAGTCCCTTCAATAAGGGGTAAAAAATCTAATGGTGCTATCAGTCCCTTTTCAGGATGGTTCCAACGAATTAATGCTTCAGCCCCAAATACATCACCTGTAACCATGTTGACCTTAGGTTGGTAATACAACTGAAATTCATTATTAGCTAAGGCCTGTTCAATTTCATCGAGGCGGTGATGTTTAATTGTAATAGCATGCTCTTGTTCGGTATTGAATAAGTAATAATGACCTCGGCCGGATTGTTTGGATTGATACATTGCTTGATCAGCATGACGTAGCAAAGTGTCTATATCGCCATCATCACTAGGATAGAGTGTTACACCACTTGAGACTGATATTATGTGGGAATGATTATCAATGATATATGGCTGGGCTACGGCATGCTTAATACGCTCTAAGGTTTGTTTGCACTGCTCAAAAGAGGCTATATCATTTAACAGTAAGGCAAACTCATCACCTCCTTGACGTGAAACGGTATCTTCTTCACGAATAGTTGAGGAAATACGCTGTGCCACTTCAATTAATAACTGATCACCGACATCATGACCATAGTTGTCATTGACTGGTTTAAAGTGATCTAAATCAAGATAACAAATAGCAAGTTGTTGTTTGGAGCGATGACTATGAGCAATTGCCTGATTGAAGCGATCAACAAATAACGCGCGGTTAGGTAAGCCTGTCAGCAGATCATAATGTGCCATTAAGCGAAGCTTGTTTTCAGCTTGCCTTTGCTCAGTAATATCAGCATTAATACCCAGCATACGGATAGGTTTTCCAGCTTTATCGCGAAATACTTTCGCAATGCCTTTAATATTGCGAACCTCGCCACTTGGCCAAATAATACGAAAATCTGTGTCAAAAGTTTTTTCTCCGGATAGTGAGGCATGAAGATCTCGCTCGGCATATTCACGGTCATCGGGGTGTAGCGTGGACACCCATGCATCGTATGCACCAGAGAAATCTTCTTTTTGAATATGAAAAAGTGAGAACATGGAATCATCCCATATTAGCTCCTCGGTTTGAGGATCCAAATCCCATATTCCGACACCGTTATGGAGTGCCGCTAATGACAAGCGTTCCTCTTTTTCTTCTAACTGCTTTTCTACCGCTCGGCGGTCAATAATTTCATCTTGAAGTTGTGCATTCTGTGCATCTAAATCATTCTGTGATAGATGGTAACTTTTCTCTGTCAACACTATCCACCAGATCATCATCCCTAACAGAATAAGAATTATAAAATAAATACTTAAGAAGCTTTGTTCAAGTTGCGCCAATGTACCTGCTGTCAGAGGTGGTACAGAAGCAATTTTTTGCTGCATATAGGCTATAGCGAACGCTGCACCAATAATGCTGGCCAAAAATATAAAAATAGAGAGGAATCGGACACCACCAGACTCTTTTAATTTGTTGAACCAGATTCCAAGTCTGTGCTGAGTTGGTTTTTTAGGTTTGCACTCGTCCTCACAACGCGCATCTAGAGTGCAACACAAGGAGCAAATTGAATCGTTATACCTCGGGCAGAAGCTGGTATCCTGATGTGCATAATGTTGGCCGCAGACAGTGCAGTCGCTGTGCTCATAAGTTGTTTCATCAATAGGTCTTGAAGCAAGATAAAATCGACTTTTAGTTAATAGTGCGATCACTGGCACTAAAGTAATAGCCAAGCCTAATGAAATAAAGGAGGAAAATGCTTGTGGAATAGTGCCGAATAGTCCAAGAAATGCGGCAATTGATACGACAGAGGCAATTAACATGGCACCTGTACCAACAGGGTTAATATGATGTAAGTGAGAACGTCTAAATTCAATATAAGTTGGACTTAAACCTAAAGGCTTATTAATTATTAAATCAGCTGCCAGAGCACCAATCCAGGCAACTGCTACATTGGCATATAAGCCAAGCACACTACCGAGAGCCGTAAACACATTCAGCTCCATCAGTAATAATGCAATAGTTATATTAAAAACTAACCACACCACTCGACCTGGGTGACTATGCGTTAATCGAGAGAAGAAGTTTGACCATGCTAACGATCCAGCATAGGCATTGGTGACGTTAATTTTAATCTGTGAAACGACAACAAACAGTACCGTCACCACCAATACAACGGCGGGACTTGAGAATACATAGCCAAAAGCAGTTAAGTACATCTGTGTCGGTTGATGTGCCTCAGACAGTGAAAGGCCTTGAGTAATCGCCAAAAAAGCAAGAAATGCTCCTGCAAGTTGTTTGGCTACTCCAAGAATAATCCATCCAGGGCCAGCAGCAAGCATGGATAGCCACCATCTTTTTTGATTATGCGGACCTTTGTCAGGCATAAACCGTAAGTAATCAACTTGTTCACCAATTTGAACGATAAGAGAAAATGAGATAGTGGCTGCGGCACCAAAGAGCAGTGGATCAAAGTTTGCTCCACTGGAAGACTGTCCCGCAAAAGAAAGGAATTGTTCAAATGTTTCTGGTGACTTGTGATAAATAAAGGCGAAAGGCATTACCAGCAAGATAAGCCATAGAGGTTGAGTCCAGGCCTCCAACTTATTTATAAAGGTAACACCAAAGAATACCAAAGGAATGATGACAAGCGAGCACACGATATAACCATAAACAAGTGGCAGATGGAAATACAATTCCAGTGCCTGCGCCATAATAGATGCCTCAAGCGCAAAAAATATAAAGGTAAATGATGCGTAGATAAGTGAGGTAATGGTTGAGCCAACATAACCAAAACCTGCCCCTCGTGTTAGTAAATCTATATCTAAATTATATTTGGCGGCATAGTAGGAAATAGGTAGATTAGTAAGGAATATAATTAATCCGACCACAAGAATGGCCCACAAAGCATTGCTAAAACCATAATTAATAGCAATGCTGGCACCAATAGCCTCTAGTGCTAAGAATGAAATACCACCAAGTGCTGTATTTGCAATAAGTAGTTCTGACCACTTCCTAAACTTACTAGGCACATAGCGTAAAGCATAATCTTCGAGCGTATCATCAGCAACAAATTGATTGTAAATACGCCGAGAGGAGCCTATTTTATGAGTTTTATTATTGTTCAATTTGAATGCGTTATCGGAAAAATAAGTTAGTTATATATTAACAGTTAATTATAGGGCAACATAGAGTGTAAAAATTAATAAGTCACACAGTTATTCCATACATCCTTGGTAGTGGGTCGAATTTGTTGATAAAGCTATTTTAGCCATTTATCCATTATTGGGGCGCAAGCTATAGCCTGCTCTTGCACTAAAGCCTGCGCCCCAAAAGTCTGTTGTTAATGAGAAAGTATTTGTTAAAGCTACCGATTTAACCCGCTACCAAAATTATCTTGTAAAAAATGATTAAACCATATTGTTGCTTTATTAATATTGGAGGAAACGCAAGGTGATTCCTGTTCGGGGGCAGATCCTTTAATATAAGGATAACTTACTGCATTTTCGCACTCTTCATTTGCTAGCAACCCATTTTCAGGGTCGATTAAGTCTATTTCAATATTATCTGGAGGTATTAAGGAAACGGGCTGAGTTGATATTTTTCTCATTAATGCCGTCCAAACTTGTAGTGCCCCCGAAGCACCTGTTAACCCTGTTGGCTTATTATCATCACGGCCAATCCAGGCAACTGATAGGTAATCTCCACTATAGCCAGCAAACCAGCTGTCTCTTAGCTTATTCGTTGTTCCTGTTTTACCCACCAAGCCAAGATCCTTAGGAAGATAAAGATAGGCTGAACGCCCAGTGCCATCAGTCATGACCTCTTGTAAAATCTTATTGGTTATATAGGTTGCTGCAGGGTCTACAGCCTGTCTAACTCTATAGGGGTAATTTTGTAACCTACTACCGTCTTTAGCTATAACAGCTCTAATTGAACGTAAAGGTGTAGAAAATCCATCGCCTGCTAAGGTTTGGTATAGTTGGGTCACTTCCAGAGGAGTTAACGGCGTAGCACCTAGTAGTAAAGAGGGGTATAAATCTACTGGCCGACTCACGCCAAGGTTTTTCAATGTTTTTGCTATTCTTGCAATACCTATATCCATACCAATTCTTACAGTCGCTAAGTTATACGAGTGGGCTAAAGCAGTGTGAAGCTCTACCTCTCCATGTTCTTTTTTATCATAATTATGGGGTTGCCAGTTTTTGCCTCTGATTCCTTGTACCTCAATAGCTGTATCACTTACTTTAGTGCTTATGGTATATCTATCGGGATACTCTAAAGCAGTTAAGTAGACAACAGGTTTTATCAATGAGCCTATGGGCCTGACTGCATCTAATGCTCGATTAAAGCCAACGCCTTTAGGGTTACGACCACCGGCTAAAGCAACAATTTCACCACCATCACGACGAGTAACAATAACAGCTGTTTCTAAGTGCTTACTTCTTGGTCTTTTTTCTAAAGCCCTTAATTTTTTATTTATAGTACTCTCAAGTGTATTTTGAATTTGAGTGTCAAGGGTGGTAAAAACACGTAAGCCTTCTGAGGTTAAATCATCTTCTTTATACTCCTGTCTCAATTGTCTTTTAACCAAGTCTAAAAAGCTTGGATAACGATTTACAGAGCGATGGGTACGAGCAATGACTCTTAATTTTAGTTTTTGTGCGGCTAGTTGCTGCTTTTTAGTAATATATCCTAATTGATGCATTTCATTGAGCACTAAGTTTCTGCGTTTAATAGAGCGCTCGGGGTGTCGTCTAGGGTCGTAATATGAAGGTCCTCTGACTAAGGCAATTAATGTGGAAATATCATTTAAAGGTAAATTTTTTAGGGGTTGACCAAAATAAAATTCACTGGCTAAACCAAAACCATGAACGGCACTCGCACCATCTTGGCCTAAATATATTTCATTTAAATAAGCTTCTAATATTTCATCTTTTTGAAAGCGAAATTCTAATATTAAAGCCATTAAGGCTTCATTAACTTTACGCCAGAGACTTTTTTCTGAACTTAGGTAAAAGTTTTTTACTAATTGTTGAGTAATGGTGCTACCACCTTGTACCACAGCCCCCGCTCGGATATTAGCCCAAAAAGCGCGAGCAATTGCCTTAAAGGATAAACCAAAATGATGGTAAAAATCTCGGTCTTCTGTGGCTAATAAGCCTTGAATTAAAGCGTCAGGTGTATTCTCGAGTTTTATTAATATGCGATCTTCTTTTCTTGTGGGGTAAAAACTACCTATTTGTATAGGGTCCATTCTAACGATAGGTAATTCTACTGAGGTGGTTAAATTGATGATTTGCCTGACAGCGTTATCCGAAAATCGTATTCTCAACGGCTGGCTTTCTTGTCGTTTATCCCAAAAATTAAAGCCTCTGGTTTTTATATTAATCAGATGGCCTTTTTTATAATAAGTCCCTTCAGAGGCGAGGTGGTAATCTAGCCGGTAATGCAATTGTTGCAATAAATCTTCAAATTCAGTGACTGATAGGGGATAACCGTTATAAATTTCTACGGGGCTTGCATATACTCTAGCAGGAATTGACCAGCGGCGGCCTTCAAACTGTTTGCGAACGGTATAATCTAAATAGCCAATATAACAAAAGAGAATAAAAATAGCGGAAAGGCAGGTATATAAAAGTCCTTTTTTGAACCAGTGCATAGGTGGTTTGTTAACTTTTTTCTTTTTAACAACAGTTTTCTTAGTTCTTTTGGACATTGGTTAATAAATATAAAAGCAAATATTGGTTATTCCTATTATCCAATATTTCACCGATTAAAGATTAACTTTTAGTCATTATTTATAAAAATAGGATTATTGCTTGTTTTTCGTTCGTTATAAATGAGGTCGCTAATGGAAATTGAATTACTTGCGAGTATGCTGGTTTCAGGTTTACCAAAGACATAACCCTGCCCAAAATCTATTCCCATTTGTTTTAAAATAACAATAATTTCAGCGGATTCGACAAATTCTGCAATCGTTTTTTTACCCAATTTTTTTGCTATTTCAGCCATCGACCGGACTAAAACCTGATCTGTCTCATCATTTATTAAATTTCTAATAAACTGACCATCAATCTTTACATAGTCAACGGGGAATGATTTTAAATAATTAAAGGAACAGAATCCAGCACCAAAATCATCTAAAGCAAATTTACAACCTAAGGCACGGATTTGTAGAATCATATCTCGAGTTTGCTCAAAGTTATCTACTGCAGCCGTTTCAGTGATTTCAAAGGTAATGCGTTTAGCATTTACCCAGGTAAGCTCTAATTTTTCTTTTATGGCGGGTAATAAGGACTTGTCCTGAAATGCAAACCCAGAAAGGTTGATAGCTAAGGATAAGTGAGCTCTACTCCTTTCTAAGCCAGCAAGAAAATCAATGGCTTCTGATACCACCCACAAATCGATACTATGAATTAAGCCCATACGCTCTGCGACAGGGATAAAATCGTTTGGGTAGAGGGTATTACCACTTTCATCACGCATTCTAATCAGCGTTTCATAGTGAGAAATATCACCACTATTTAGATCAACAACAGGTTGAAAAACCAAAAAAAAACGATTGTTTAAAAGGGAGTTTCTAATTAAAGGTGCTAAGGATATATCACGATTTCGCTGGTGAACTGAACTGTCATTTTCATTGTATTCCCAGGCTAAATTACGGCCATTTGATTTCGCCATATTACAAGCTTGACGCGCTCTGAATATTATTTCCCCAGGATGAGATATAGTCTTTGAGTTATTGAAATTTGCAATACCAATAGATAGCGAGGTGCTATAACTGACATTACTGGTAAAAAAGCGAAAATTATAAACAGTGTCTTTTATTTTATTGGCAAACTGTTTGAGGTCTTTTTCAGCTTTATTTTCTAAAAAAATACAAAACTCATCTGAGCCAATACGAGCAAATAAATCGTTTGGGCTTAGCATGTTTCTGATTAGTGAGACAACATCAACTAATAGCTTGTCACCCGCTTCAAAACCCTCAAGTTCATTGATTATGCTAAATCGGTCAATATCAATAAATAATAGGGCAGCATAAGAGTTTAGTAACTTACTTCGGTTGAGTATTAAGCGTAATTGACGATCAAAATTTTGACGGTTTAATAAGCCAGTCAGTTCATCATGGATAACTAAATATTTTAGCTTGGCATCAATAACTTTTCTTTCTGCTAATTCATTAATTACACGACTTTCCTGTTGGTGTCTAAGAGAGCGCTCATTTTTCATCATAAGTTGGAATTCGATAATAATTAAGAATTCCGAAAACTTGATAGGGAGAGAAATATAACGGTTTAAATAGTGAGTCTCCAAATCAAAGCTACTTTTAGCAAGCTCCTTATTTTCTTTTGTGCCGAGGATAATGAAAGGGATAGAATGGTCATCATTACTTGACAATGTTTTGCACATTTGTAAAACGTGACACTGAGGTAAATTTTCATTGACGATAATGAGCCCAATTTTTTCAGGTTCATCATAATAAAGCCTTAGTATTTCATAAACTTTACTACCATCTTGAGCAAATTTAATATTGTTTAAGCCTTGTTCTTTTAGATGAAGGCTTATATCCTTAGCTAAATCATTATTATTTTCGGCAATAATAATAACTTTGTTTTTTAAAAAATCATTAATGATCATAAAGCCAACCAAGCTTAAATAATTATATTAATTAGTAACTTATGAAATAAAAATCATATCTAACTTGAACTAATCTAGTATTAAGACTAAAGTTAAATGAATTTCCAGTTTCTAAAATAGTGTTTTAACTATAGACGAATTAAAAAAGTTTACCATTTTATGATAATTAGTTCTCAAAATGATTTGTTAATTTCAGATTTGTTCAAAGGTGATTTGCAATTGGCTTCTCCACCAACCGTTTATTTTCAATTACAGGATGTTATTAAAAATCCTAACAAAACAGTTGTTGATGCTGCGTTTGTGATTGAAAAAGATGCTGGCTTATCAATTAGGCTATTAAAAATAGT
>VAPL010163412.1_pt1 | contig 24640 bp, 20 predicted proteins | sample 3395061 | NCBI WGS metagenome assembly VAPL01 (sample SAMN08290444, study PRJNA428436) | hydrothermal vent metagenome | isolation source: Deep-sea hydrothermal vent chimney 2 | place: Pacific Ocean: Juan De Fuca Ridge | depth 2182 m m | reverse complement strand
CCTGATGGTTCAGAAATGTTGTTTGTGGTATTGGCGTATCATTCCGACGGAAATATGTACGGTTCTGTGCCAGAGCCTTCTTTAGACTTGGTTGATGTGCGAGCAAAGGATGGGACAATTTTTTCCACTTATTTGACTCCGGGCGCTGTGCTGCATGATCACATGGATTTTGTCATTTCTCCCAGCGCGGAATATATTTTTGGGCAATAGTTTTTAAGATTAAAGATCAAATCGGAAAGTTATTGCGTGTCCATCTGGACGTGACCGGTGTTGCTCAAAGGGTTATATACAACGAGTATGTACTTTGCAAGAAGTACCTTTGGGGTGCAGTGCTTTGCCTGTACACAAGCGGACAAATTTTTCAAATAATGCGACATCTTTAGTAACTACTCAGCGTGTTTATATTTTGTTCCAGAATCATCGTTAGATCCCCCTGGAAGGGAATCATTAAGTACTTCCTGAACGCATTTTATTTGTTCTGGTCGTACTTAATCGATCACTATACCTATATGCTCTCTCATTTCGTGCGAAATAACGACGATTTTGGAACAAAATATAAACACGCTGAATAGTTACATTCTTTTTTCATTTATACAATCTTCCATATTTCCTTCATATTCTTTGCACATTTTTCGCCTAATCTTACAACCATAGCGAGACACAAATCGCTTTGATTTAAAACCAACTCATTTATATAAAGGGGCTCTTCGTAGAACTGTGTGAAATACCCGTTAAAATTGATTATTTTCAGGTGCAACTAAAGGTAGGTCATAACTCATGGAACTGGAAGATCACTACGGGCAACTATTGGGGGTAGAGACCCCTTGGGAAATCGCCAGCGTTGATCTCAAAATGCAAGATCAGCGGGTGGATATCGTTATAGAGTACACCAGTGAGCAAGGCTCTTGCCCTGAATGCGGAGCCATTAGCCCAACACGATAGTCGTAAGAAACGAACCTGGCGTCACCTCGATACGATAGTTTTCAATCTACCTGCATTGCGAGGTTCCCCGCATACTCTGTAAAACCCACGGAGCCAAAACAGTCGCTGTTCCTTGAGCAGGTAAGCACAGTCGATTTACCCTATGAGGTCGTCGATCGGGTTAGGCGTCAAGAGAACAAAGATTTCATCGAGCAAGGTGATGGACGTTTGAAGGGGAGTAAGTATTCATGGCTGGCCAATGAAGAAAATGTCAGCGAGAAGTTCGCTGAACGTTTTAACACGCTAAAGCGTTCCAACCTAAAAGTCGCCCGAGCCTGGGCAATTAAAGAGCTGTTTCGGGATTTATGGGGCTACACTTATGCAAGCTGTGCTGAGCACCACTTCAGTCGTTGGTACGCATGGGCCATCCGCAGTCGCTTGGCACCTATCAAAGAAAAAGCACGCATGATAAAAATCACTTTCCCAATATTTTGATTTACTTTAAATACCCCATCAGCAATGCCGTGGCTGAGGGGTTGAATTCAAAGATACAAACCATCAAAGCCAATGCCAGAGGTTATCGGTCATGCAAAGGCTTCAGAAACAGTATACTTTTCTACTGCGGTGGTTTGGATATGATTCCATAGCTTTTACATTGTTCTACGAAGAGCCAATGAATTAGGTATCAATATCACTGAAGGCCGATAACATTACCGAATGGTGGGGTCATGCTGTTTATTCGAAACCAAGACTACAATGTAATTGAGTTTCACCAAAGTGCAAAGCAACTATGAATATGGTTGTTCTATACCTAAGTCTATAACGTCATGGGTATACCTTAAATTCCTGTCCAAAATCTGGGGCCTACTATCGTTCCATAAGCTGTACTTGCCTTTTGGAGCGCGGGTTATTGCTAGGCTATTATCGCTGAAAACAACGATCAGCTGCGGCGACAAGGTTGGCGTATTCCAGAAAGTTTTGACCGTACATAACGGATTGTCCCCAGTCGCCCATCGCGATAGCGGCACAATCAGAATGATTTAAGCTGGCAACCGTGGTTCTACCCTTTAAAAGTTTTTGCGGATCTGTATGGCGTGCAGCGGAGGCTAATACCTGGCGTTCGAAAAAACGTATCTTCTTTTTATAAAGATCGGCTAAGTGTTCTTTGGCACGTTCTTGTTGCCGGATTTCTATTTGAGAATGCATATTCTGTGGCGGTGTACTGGCACAAGCGGAAGAAAGTAATATTATAAGTAGTATTGCGAGCGCTCTGTACATGAGTTTCCCCTTTTTTCAGCTTATATCCCAACCCGTGTTGGTTATTTAAAATATCGGGTGTGGGTATTTGTTTCTGAAAGGGGAAACGGCTTTTTTATGGTGATGGCGCTCACATTTTAGAGCGATATTTAGGAATGGAAATTAAATAATTTTAGGTGGACTCTGAAAACTGAGCGCGATAGAGCTGTGCATACTTGCCCGAAGTGGCTAGCAGTTCTTTATGGGTGCCTGTTTCCAAAATCTGCCCGGCTTCGAGAACAATGATGCGGTCCGCATTTTCGATGGTCGATAGGCGGTGGGCAATGACGATGGAAGTGCGGCCTTGTCGCAGTGTTTCAACCGCAGCTTTAACATGTTGCTCGGCCTGGGTGTCCAGCGCGGAGGTAGCTTCATCCATAATTAAAATTTTGGCGTTTTTTAATAGTGCTCGTGCAATGGCAAGGCGTTGGCGTTGCCCACCGGATAAACGAACCCCTTTTTCACCAATCATGGTTTGTAAACCTTGCGGCATTGTTTTTATAAATTCCATCGCATTAGCAGCTTCTGCAGCGGCAACGATGTCCGCTTCCGAGGCCTTGTTCATGCCACCATAAGCGATATTTTCAGCCACTGTACCGTTAAAAAGTACGACTTCCTGACTGACTAATGCAATATTTTCACGCAGTGCAGCCAGGGATAAATCCTGGATGTCGATGTCATCTAATAAAATGCGCCCTTCAGTGGGTTGATAAAAACGAGGCAATAAATTAACCAGTGTGGTCTTGCCACTGCCCGATGCACCGACCAGCGCAACCGTTTCGCCGGGATGAATCGTCAGTGTGAGCTGCTTTAATGCGAGATTTTTGCTTAGACCGTAGTCCAGGCTGACGTTGTCAAAGTGAAGCTTCCCTTGTACCTGTTCAATACTTTTTTTGCCCTCGTTTTTTTCGGGAGGTTGATCGATCAGCGCGAAAACACTTTCGGCTGCCGCCAGCCCACGTTGAATGTGTTCGTTCAGGCCAGTTAATCTTTTGATCGGCGAAAATAACATTGCCATGGCTGTGATAAAGGAAATAAATTCGCCTACGGTCAGTTGTCCTTCGAGAGATTGTAGTGATGCAATATAGATAATAAAAGCCAGCGCCGATGCGGTAATCAATTGCACGACGGGCGCATTGGCCGAAGAGGTGCTGATAAACTTCATCTGATAACGACGTAACCAGTTGGCGATGGATGCAAAACGTTGGCTTTCGTATTGTTCTCCGCGAAAAACTTTAACCACTTTATTGGCTGATATCGTTTCTTCCAATGAATGGGTCATGTCGCCCATTGCATTTTGCTGAGCACGGCTTAAGTTTCGTAAGCGCTGACTAATGATCCAGACGACAAGCGCAATCAAAGGCAAGATGATCAGTGTCGTCATGGTTAATTTCCAGTTTATCCACAACATCCAGCCTAATAGACCGATGACGGCCAATGTGTCGCGTACCAGCACAACCAAAACATGGGTTGCGGCGGTTGCAACTTGACTCACGTCATAGGTGATTTTTGACATCAACTTACCCGAAACCTGGCTGTCATAATAGCTGCTGGGGAGCGATAACAGTCGCAAAAACATCTCATTGCGGATATCCATCACCACTTTGTTTGAAACCCAGGCTAAGGCGACGGTGCTGATATAAGTCGATGTGCCTTGAATTGCGGCAAGAAGAATAAGCAAAATCGGAACTAATGAAATCATTTCGGGGTCTTTGTCGACAAAACTACCGTCCAACAAAGGTTTCAAGAGTGCCGGCATCGCCGGTTGGGTGGCGGCAAGAACCACCATTGCAATAATAGAGATTGTAAAAACTTTCCAGTAAGGTTTTACGTAGGTTAGTAACCGGAGGTAAAGTGTTTTGCTTTGCGCAAAGGTCGAAGGTGTGTTTTCGGTATTTTTAGACATTTCGAGTTTCAATACTTGAATGATTGGATGTTAACAATTGCTGGTATAAGTTCAATAGCTGCTCGCTCATGGCGTTTAAAGTAAAGCCTTGTACCCGTTTTAGTCCAGCTTGGCCGATGCGCTGACGATGTTCAGGCTCAAGTAAAGTCTGCATAGCCTGTGTGATGTTTTTGGTGTCTAAAGCATCACAGATAAATCCATTTTCGCCTTGCTCTATAATGTCAACGGCTCCGCATTTATTGCTGGTGATGATTGGCAGGCCACAGGCCATGGCTTCAAGCACCGCATTGGCAAAGGGGTCGTATAGCGTAGGTAGAATAAAGGCATCGGCACAGCCATAGTAGGGCTTCACATCATCAACTGAGCCAATATAGTGAATGCGCGGGGTGACGATATTCTGGTAATGTTTTAGTTGTTTGTCTTTGCCCACTACGATGAGGTGAGCGTTACTTGGCAAAGATGCGAAGGCCTTCAGTGTTGTTGCTAGTCCCTTGCGCTGATAGCCTGAGCCGACAAACAAAAACACACAGGCATTCTTTGGAATACCGTGTCGTTGGCGAATAGGGGTACGATGCTGTTCGCGTAATCCCGTGTTGTAGTGTTGCATGTCAATACCATTATAAATAACATGGAGCTTATCTGGATGGGTATCAAAGTGGGTGATGATTTCTTGTTTCACCATTTTGGAATTACAGATCACAGCCTTTAAATGAGCGCTCTGGAATAGACGGCGCTCCGCCAGTAAGGTGTAACGATGATAGGGGTCGAGCCGGGTTGCCAGTCGTTCCCAATATCCCGATATATTTTGGCGTTGTTCTAGCCACACCTTATGCACGCCATCGCCTGCACGGTAGACATCACAACAAGTGGTGCGTTCATGCGATTGAACAAGATCTGCTTGCAGAGATCTTAGTGTATTGCAAGCACCACGATGGAAGCTCCAGTCACGCCAGGTTCTGCCCACATAAAAAGGCGTGCAAGGAATGAAGCTATAGCCCTCTTTGGCTTGCCATTGTCTTGAAATGAGGGTTAGATTCAAGGTGTGTTCGCTGAGCGCGCGCAATGTCCGTTCGACAAAACGCTCTGCACCACCTGCAGCGGTGTAACGTTGTTTGATAATAACGATATGAGGCACGGTCACGGTTTGTTCTGTTCGATTAAAGACAGCGTCGCCGCAACAACAGTGTGAACCGGAATTTCTGTTAAGCATTCGCTGATTTTACCGCCACCGCAACCGTCTTGCCCACAAGGGCGACAAGTATGTGTGGAGGTAATGATTTTATTTGGTGTTTGCCAGGGGCCCCATTCGAGATCGCCGCTCGGACCAAAGAGCACCACTATCGGTGTTTTCATCGCTGCAGCAATGTGCATTGGAACGGAGTCCATACCAATAAAACACAGGGCGCGGTGAGTTAAGGCCGCAATCTCTTTTAGTGAAAGTTGGCCAGACAGGTCGATGATAGGTTTGTCCAGTTGTTGTTGAATGGTTTGTACGAATGCCTTTTCTTTGGCATCAGGTGCGGCACTGAGTACGAGCGTATGACCTGCTTGATGAAGTTGGTTAATTAAGCCCGCAAATTTTTCAGGCGACCAACATTTAAAAAGCCATCGTGAGGTAGGGTGAATATGAATGTAAGGGTGCTGATCCAGCCCATGTTGAGTGAGTAGTGTATCTATTCGTTGCTCGGCTTCGTTGCCAGCAACCAGGCTTAACGCTCGTTCAGAGGCTTCAGGATAAACGCCGATACGACGCAGGGTATCCAGGTGTTTTTCGACGATATGACGTTGTGGATTCGCTGTTTTAGCGAGATGGCTGAATGTTTTTTTCCATAATTTTTTACGGAGTTTAGGGAGATGTGGAAAGTCATACGACACGCTATAGCGGGGTTTTAATAGCTGAGTCAGCCACAGGCCTCGGTTATGCTCGGTCAAATGAATAACCATGTCGTATCTTCGGGATTTAAGCTGAGTGAATCCCTCGTACTCTGCTTTCAATTGCTGAATGAGGCTGGTATGAAGATGGCTGCGTTGCACGCCAAAAACATGAGATATCGCCGAGTGTAGTGTAAGCATCGCTCGTGTTTCTTCGTAAACCAAAGCATCTATTTCAAGGTGAGGATGATGTGCTTTGAGTACAGAAAAAACAGGGGAAGTTAGCAAAGTGTCACCAAAGTGCCGCAATTTGATTACGAGCACGGTTTTAACCTGAGAAAAATCGGCAGCATCATTTAACATATTGTTTCTAAAGAGTTCGTCCAGTAATTCATGCGCATTTTAACGCGTCGCCTAATGCTACAATGATATTTGAAATGTGACAAGGAGCGGCTGAATTTTCTACCTTGATCAGCATTTATGATGATGTTCTTTTTCGAGAGGTGGGGGGACGCGTGTCTGCTGTTCCTGACTCTCTGACTGTATCTGTATTTATACTATGTATCTGTACTTATATCATTATGTAAATAAAGCGTTTATTCTTCTCTTGGTAACGCTGCTACTTTTGTTAAAATGACCGCTACCTTAACCCTGAGCCACATATTAATATGTAACAATTTTAAGTTAAACTGTTAGGAATGATGGCTTAACGATGAAGAGGTTGGGTACGGGCTGAGAGAGGTCGGCAAAATGCAAATAAACAGTGCGGCTAAAGATGTACTGGGTTTGGTGGTTGCTATCATCGGTATAGCTTATCTCACCTTTTTAGTGATACAGCAAGGCTAAATTATAACACTTTAAGTAAATCAGTATCCCTCTACTGTAAGATTGTTTGAAAATGGTCTGGTTGAGGCCGGTTTTTCGATCATTTGATGCAAATAATGAGCTTGTTTTAAAGAAATGAGCGATATTTGATCGTCAGGTATTGGCCGCAGTACGAGTACATGGATGTACAAGATAGAGCAATGTAGGACGCAGTGGCCGAGGTTAGCCTGTTCGCAGATGGTCTCCTGGTTCTCCGCTCTTTATTTATGAGACGATGATGGTGTCTGGGGATACGCAGAATTAAGGATTCATATTAAATACAATGAAGACATATAAAATCATATTTTCAGGTCCCCCAGGTGCTGGTAAATCTACGGCTATTAAGTCCGTAAGCAACGGTAATGCGGTGACAACAGAGGCCATTGCGACAGATGAAACGGCAGAACGTAAAAAATCAACGACGGTTGCAATGGATTACAGCATACTTGAGCTAGGTAGTGGTGATCGTATTCATTTATACGGTACACCTGGGCAAGAACGATTCAGCTTTATGTGGGATGTACTCACCAAAGGTGGAATGGGGTTGATTCTATTAATCGATAATAAGCGGCCTGACCCGATGGCTGACATAGAGTTTTTCCTTGATGCATTTAAGGATTTTATTGAAAAAACAGCGGTTGTTATTGGCATTACCCGAGTTGATCTCTGTCCAACACCCGCAATACAAGATCATCAGCGACGGTTGAATGAAAAAAATCTCAATATTCCCGTTTTTTCCATCGACAGTAGAGTAAATAAAGATATCGTTAAGCTTATCGAAGCTTTGCTTCGCCAATTGCATACCAATAAAAGGAGGCCGTCTCCCGAAAATAATAGTAGGCCGACGACCTCAACAACGGCGTCCTGTGTGGCTCTGTCTCATGCGTACCCGCAAGGAAAAGAGGCTTCGAGACCCACGCACTCGTAGTGTTGATAATTTCATTTTTTAGCTCGTTGCACTCTACATTCGCGTCCGACAGACTCCTAGGTTAAAGCGATCAGGTTCGCTTTCGAGGAATTGTAAATTCTCAAGAAAGTTATAGGTTTAAAACCGGTGTTATCACTACCACATCAAATCATCTGGAATTTGATAGTTTGCATAAGGGTCATTTTCATCCGGCTCTTGTTGGGTTTCCGGCTCACATAAAATAATAGTGTCGGGAGCACGTTGTTTGATTTTTTCTGCCACGACGGTAGGCACCAGCTCATAACTTTGGCCTAATTTGGCCAGAGCAAGATATCCCGAGCAAAGTTGTTTATGGATCGCTTCATTTAAATATAAATGTTTAATTTTGTTTTGGTCAGTAAAATTATATATCTGTTCTCCGTCTCGTTCTATGATTCGGTTTGACTCAATTAATTGCTTAATTTGAGCGATGATCGCTTTGTTTTCTGCTTTTTCTTTACGTTCCTGATTCAAGCGGCGATCTTGTGTCAACTTATCTGCTTGAGTTTGTTGGGCAAGCAACGTAGCCTCGCTGGGCGAGATCGTTTGCCCTTTTTTTCGCTTTTTCTTTTGGTTTTTATGTTTTTCTTGTTTTACCTTCTTGGCCTTTTTTTTATCGACCAAGCCGGTTTTTTTCAGTTGGTCAAATAATGAATTTCCCATTTTACATTACCTTTCCTTTTTCAGTTTATTTACAGCATTCTGGATTTAGCCTCAGTGAGGTTCACTGAGGAGTGGTGGCTTACAAACGCTATGAGCCCATGTTGCTGGTGATCGGGGGTGAAAGCCCGAAAATTAGGTTTCTTGCAGTAAGTTTAACAATTCTTCGATATCAACTTTACCGGCGACTTCGGATCCAGCCAATAAATTATCTGCCAGGTCTCTTTTGCCTTGATGTAAAGCAACTATTTTTTCTTCAATGGTATTTTTAGTAATCATTCGATAAACCGTTACCGGGCGTTTTTGGCCGATTCTGTGCGCGCGGTCTGAGGCTTGGTCTTCCACTGCGGGGTTCCACCACGGATCCATATGAATGACGTAATCCGCTGCGGTGAGATTTAAACCCACTCCGCCTGCTTTTAAGCTGATCAAAAAAAGGTCGCCTGCGCCAGACTGAAATGCGTTGACTCGTTTCTTCCGCTCTTTAGCGGGGGTGCTGCCGTCGAGATATTGATAGTTAACACCCATGCTATCCAGCTTTTTCCTGATGATCGAAAGGTGATCGACAAATTGGCTAAAAACCAGAGCCTTGTGATGGTTGTCCAGTAATTCTTGCACAACCTCAACAAAAAGTGCCAATTTAGAGCTTGCTGGCGCTCCGGCCTTGAGTACTAATGCGGGATTGCAGCAGGCTCTACGCAGTCGTGTAATTTCAGCGAGAATTTCTAGCTGTCTATGGCCTTGAGGTAGGTCACTTTGGTTGAATTTATTGATGGCTTCGCGGCGTAATGCTTCATACAGCGCGGCTTCGTCTTTGCTCATTTCAACTTGCAAGGCAATTTCGGTACGAGGAGGCAGCTCTTTCAATACTTGAGTTTTTGTTCTTCGCAAAATGTAGGGGTGTATCAGTTTTTTAAGTTTTTGTCGAACGTCAATAGAGTCATCTCGGACGATAGGGTTGGCGTAGCGGGCATTAAAATTTTCCATTGACCCCAGCAGTCCCGGGTTAATAAAACGAAATAAATTCCAGAGTTCGCCAAGATGATTTTCGATGGGGGTGCCGGTCATAACAATTTTGACTTCGGCTTTGAGGCGCATAATGGCTTGAGAGCGTTTTGTCGCAGCATTTTTAATGGCTTGTGCTTCATCAAGAATAGTTGTTGACCAGGTGACACTTTCCATATGCTCGATATTATTTTGTATTAAGCCGTAACTGCATATGACAACATCGAAGGCCGTTACGTTTTTGAGTACGGTATCTCGTTTGGATTCTCGATAGTCAATAATATTCAAGGTTGGGGAAAAGCGCTCAATTTCATCCATCCAGTTCATTGCGACCGATGTGGGTGCCACAACCAGGGCGGGGCCATGATTGGCGCGGTGCAGTAGCAGGGCGATTGCTTGCACAGTTTTCCCTAACCCCATATCATCCGCCAAACACGCACCCACACCCCAATGTGCCAAGCGAACCAGCCATTGAAAGCCTTCTTTTTGATAATCCCGTAATTCGGCTTGTAATGTTGATGGGGTTTCAGGTGCGAGTTCCATGGCTTCATGAAAACGCGAAATGTATGATTTCCAGGCTTTGTCTGAGTTGAGTTTTCCAACTTCGCTGGCCATATCATCCAATGCCAGTGCTGCGAGTGGATGCAATTTTATTTTTCCATCCTGTTCTTCACCAAAGGCGTGAAGTTCAGATATTCGGTTTTTAAACGTGCTTGTTAGGGCGATAAATTGTCCATCGGCAAGGGAAATGAATCGGCCTTTAGCATTTCGTGTTAAGTCCATTAATCGTTGCATATTCAGTACCTGGCCATCATCAAGTTTTATTTCACCACCGGCAGAAAACCAATCGTTTTCTTTCTTAATTACCATTTTAAAATCTGACAATCCGATAGTTTGATTGACTTTGAGTTTTTCTCCTTCTGGCCAGGAGATGATGGCATCTTTTTGTTCTTTTAGTTCCAATAATATTTCTAGGCATTGTTCAGGATCAAGTGTAACCCAGACATCGTCAATCATTTCTATGTTGCTCAACTCAGGGCACTGGTCAATAGTACTTTGCATATTTTTCCGTTCAAGTTTTAGATCTCGGGTGGTTTGCAAGCGCTTGCCTGCCACCTCGGCAATGATTGTGTTCCCTCCGGTACCGGGATGATAATAGGGGCCCTGATTAGAAAATATTTGAGTTCGTGCTTCAATTTTTAAACCGTCTTCCAGAGGGGAAAGTAGCATATGTATTGTACTATCCGCCTCCACGTTTTCTGCTGCACTGGCATCGCCACCGATATCTGAGTGAATATCAACAAAAGGGGCGATAGCACTGATTGATGAGAGTACTTTATCTTTGGCTTCAATGGGGATATTCAGACTACGGCCAATGAGTGACGCAAGATGTCTTTGTTCTGATGTGGTTTCAATTACTTTCCATTGTGTTTCCGTTTGTTTGACTAGAGAGACTGTCGCATCTTCGTCAAATTTAGGTGTCATTTTAATCGTCAGATAGCGACCTGTTTTTGTTATCTGGATTTCAGGGGAGCCTTTGACCAGTTCCAGGTGAATTTGATTTTTATGCTCTAAAAAAAGCAAGGGATGTCCGACTAAGGACAGTAATAAACGGTTTTCGTCAAAGTAATATGAGGCACCCCAGTAATCTCTAGACACAGTAATTGACTTGCTTGCCTGAATATCTTGCTCTGTTAGACAGTCAAAGCTGTGTTGGTCTTCTGCTAAACGTTTCAAGGCGACTTTTCGACCTGCAGACCAGCGACCTTTTGTATTTTGTTTTTGTTCTTTGATCGAAATGTCTGATAAAAATGAATCATTCAATGAAAGAATCCAGATGAGTCTTGATTTGTTTTTAATATTTTCTTTTTTCTGGTTGCTGCTCAGATGAGACATGGCATCTAATGCGCGTTCCCACGGTTCTTTGATTTTGATAATATCAACCGTGCTTATAAAACCACAAGACTGACGCAGTTGGGCGGCTTGTTTTGCATTGCTTTTCGCGCCGTTGTCATTAAGACGAGATAGTAGTTCATAATATTCGGCAAGTAACCACAGGTAGCCGGATTTTTTTAAGTCGGATATACAGAGTTTTAAGCTTGAGATGTGTTGTTTTGCGATATTTTTATCCATCCATAAAAGTACGAGTACTTGAATGTAATATCCCATTGCACTGCTACTGTCTGGCCATTTTCCCAGTGAGTTGAGGACGTAGGGCTGAGTCTTTTTTCCAGAAAGAAAAGCCACCAGATATGAAAACATGCGGTAGATGTGATAATGATCAACAAGCTCTTCAGAGTTTAGTGCGGTTTTCAGGTATTCCTTGATTTTCGCCATATCATGGGATGTACCGCGACGGAAGAGTGCAAGAATAAAAAATATACCGCAGAGATTTTCAATGACGACTTTGCGTTTTTTAATTGTTTTTCCTAGAGTTTTAATGGACAGTTCAAATTTTTCTATGGCCTGATCGTTGTGATCCTGCAAAAATAAAATCGTAGCTTCTAGCATAGAGTTGTGATACTGAGTAGCGTGACAAAGTAAATTTTTTGTTCTGTCGAGGTCACCTCGAAGCAGCAAAAATTTTGATATTTCAAAAATTAAATCGGGTGTAAGTTGATAGGTCTGGTTATTTTGGGCGTTGATAAGCCATTCAAGCAATTCATCGATATTTTTCATGACGGACATCGAGCTGTGAAAGGCGGCAGAGAGCGCGATGTTTGAAATTATCGAAGGTAATTTGACAAACCATTCTGGGTGAAACGGTTTGAAACAAATTTCTATGAGTGGATTGCACTGATAATATTCATTAAAGCGTACGCAATATTTAAGTGCTGCAATGGTTTGCTCCTCTTGATCGAGATAAAGAGCAATTCTCATTTCACGAACGGCCTGTTGCCAGGTGAGTTCCTTGGTGCTGTACCCGCTATGGCTCAGGGGCATTACATTTTGTACGACTTCTGCTATTTTCGCAAAAGTACCTGCTGCCAGTGCTTGTTTCGAGGTCGCCTCTATCGTTGAGGGAGGGCAGTAAAAAGTTCTATTTTTTTCACAGATTAACTTGTTTTTGATTAATTCACGTATAAGCGGTTTTAGTGTATTTATATTATGTTCTTTGCCGCTTTCATGCGTTACGCCTAACTGTTTTACGCACTTAACCAGTGGCGTTATGCTCATCGGCTCATATGCCACCGATAACAGATGAACAAGTAAGGTTGAAATGTGGGGGGGTGTAAACTTTTTTTGTTTGCTGTCAGGCATAAGAGTGTAATCTGTATCAATTTTAGGGTCGTATTTTTAAAATAGCATGTACAATATTGTTGTGCTACGGTTGCAATAGGCCATATTGATTGTTGAGCGTTTGTTTTAAGAACGCATCAATGAGTTTAACAGCAGGGACGCCATTTTTGTTGCAATTCATCCGAGCTTGCGTGCTTCCTTCTATCTGGTAAAGTCGCATCTACGCTATCGTCCTGCTTGTGTTAAAAAAGAAGCAGCGTGGTCATGCGCACTCTGTGTGCCGCAATTATTTGCAACAGATGCGCTGTCCTTATTTTTCGCTACGTTTGTCTTAATCAATTTTTCGTGCTTTGTATCCAGCTAGGAGGCTGTCCGAGAGCAGGTTGATTTAGCGATCGAGCTATGATCGCTATTTTTGGATAGCCTCCTCCTAGAGTGTTCTAGGCTCTTAATGATCGTGCTCGTTTTCATGGTTGTGTTTGATTTTTTTCGGTGCCGGAAGTGCGGCAAAGGCAGGCGCGTTGCTATCTCCTTTTGCGAGGATAAGAGCGTAGATAACGGGCGGCAGAGATGAGGCTTTTCGGCCATTGATAACCACTAATGGGGTGCCTCTGATGTTATGCGTTTCGGCATAATCAATATCTTCTTTAAGCTGTTTGGCTGTTTCAGGTGAGTTAACGCAAGTTTCAATGGTTTTGCGTTCGTCAGCGTCTGTTGTTACGGTGTTCCATATCCCTTCAATGCTGAGAAACGATTGCTGTCTAAGTAATTCTAGTTTTACGTCGTCAAGAGTAGGCTGGTCAGACAGGCAGATTAATATTTTTGCAGCGAGACAACTGACCCCTGGTTTTTTACTGGGAAAGGCATGAGGATTACATTCTTTGTCTAGTGGGAAGTGCCGAGACTCGATTGCCCAGGAATTGGGTGGGGTGACCTCTCTTAACTCTTCCAGGGCAAAGCTCAAATTTTTACAATGGGGGCATTGAATATCTATCCACTCTACCAGTTGAACGGGCATTTTTTCTGAGCCAAAGGTGATGCGCTCAGGTGCGGCAGGTTGGTCTATGAGTTTGGCCTTGCGATGCTCGTCAATGAGGTTGCTCATTGCTTGTTGGTCTTCCGGGGCAAACTTGGAGAGAAAAGTGGTTAGCTCCGATTGTGTTTTGGTCGTGTCGTCGGTAGCCAGGACGGGGCTCAATATTAAGGAAAGCGAAACCAGTGAGGCGAACAAAAGAGTTGGTTTAATCATGATAAATAAAAGCGGATGCATTAGAATTCCCTGTAAACTGTATTGTCATTAAATGGTGGCTTTTTGTCTCAAGTTTTTTATTCTACACGAGAGTCAGCTCTTTTTTGTAACTTGTGTGTGAAGATTGTTCGCGTCCAGTTGCGTTTTTTAGAATAAATCAAGAGCTTGTGTCATGGACTGTGGGTCAGCTGATTTATCTGGAATTATATCTATCCTAAGGCGGTCGAGGGAGTAGGGAGCATTCATTATGTGGTGGGTTTATATTGTAAGTTGTGCAGATATGACGCTGTATACGGGGATGACGACAGATGTCGAGCGACGTGTTGCAGAACACAATTCGGCAAGCTCGCTGGCAGCTAAGTATACGCGTGCGCGTCAACCCGTAGTTTTAGTATATAAGGAAGCGTGTCGTTCTCGTTCTACGGCGGCGCGTCGAGAATATGAAATAAAAAAAATGGGTAGAGCGGCTAAGGAGGCATTGTGTGGCTAGAGGGTCTGTAATAACGCTGATGGGGCCAACAGCAAGTGGTAAATCAGCCGTGAGCTTGTTTTTGGCTGAGCGTTTTGGTTGTGAAATTATTACCGTAGACTCGGTTCAGATATTTAAAGGCATGGATATTGGTACGGCTAAGCCTAACGAAAAAGAACAACAGAGGGTCAGGCATCATTTGCTTGATATTCGGGATCCTGCGACAAGTTATTCAGCGGCTGAGTTTCGCGAAGACGCTTTGCTTTTAATAGGAAAAATTTTGGAGCGAGGCAAGGTACCGCTATTGGTGGGGGGCACAAACCTCTATTTTCGGGCATTGTTGCAGGGGTTATCAAATTTGCCTGCCGCTGATGCGGTGGTTCGCGCCGAACTCGAAGCGCAAGCTCAACGCTTTGGTTGGCCTGTAATGCACCAACGTTTACAGGATATTGACCCCGTTGCCGCCGCGAGAATTCATGCGACAGACCCGCAACGCATTCAGCGCGCCTTGGAAGTGTACGACATTACTGGAAAAACAATGACCGAACTCTGCCAGAGTGAGGGTAGCAAGCCTGCTTTTCCGTATTATAATGTAAAAATAATTATGGCTCCACGGCACAGGAGCTGGTTACATCAGCGTATTGCCGGACGTTTTAAAGCCATGCTGAACCAGGGTTTTGCTGATGAAGTGTTGGGTTTATATACAAGAGGGGATTTAAACGCTAATTTGCCTGCTATTCGTGCTGTAGGATATCGCCAAATGTGGGCTTATCTAGAGGGTGAGTATGGCGATGAACAAGAAATGTATGAAAAAGCAGTGATTGCAACGCGACAATTAGCGAAGCGGCAGCTGACCTGGCTGCGCAAAGAAAAGGATGCGGCTTGGTTTGAATGTTCAGGCAGTGACATTTTTTCTACAATAGGAAAGATTGTTGAGTACCAACTCCATAAATATTAAGGGTTTTTTCTTTATTTGCCACGGGAAGTTGGATGAGCTGTGGTACACTTCGAGGTTAGGTGACTGTCGGCAAAATAGATTGGATTCAAAAAGACAATGATTTGGCAGAAACCACCTAAATATACCCATGGCGTTATGAATCTTGGTGTTGGCGTGTGTAGATGTGCCTTAGATTCGGTTTTTCTGATTGACGACTGCATGGTGCAGGAGCGATTTACCGAGAAAAAGCGTAGACCTAGTCGTTCGATGCCTACAGGGATGTAGGTACTAGAGCGACGCAGGAGTAGGTTGCCGAGGAAAAGCCAAAGATGAGGTACGAATGTGCGTGAAAACGCCTAAATTCATAACGCCAATGGGTATATAATAACAAACAAAAAAATAAGGAGAGCAGGCATGTCAAAAGGGCAAACGCTACAAGACCCTTTTTTAAACGCGTTACGTAAAGAAAAAGTATCCGTTTCGATATACCTTGTAAATGGAATTAAGTTGCAAGGACAAGTTGAGTCATTCGATCAATTTGTCGTGTTATTGAAAAATAGTGTCAGTCAAATGGTCTATAAGCATGCCATTTCGACTATTGTGCCAGCGAGAAATGTAAAAATCAGCCCGAGTGAAGAGACCAGTGGGAATACCAAATAAACGCATTTAAGCTAGGTTATCGTGGAGCTTTTTGAACGCCCCCGCCAGGCGGGTGGTGGGGAACGTGCTCTTCTTGTCCATATCGAATTTAACCGTGGTGCTGATTCCGAAGCGTTGGCGGAACTTCGTGAATTGGTGCTGTCGGCGGGTGCTGAGCCGGTAGATGTGATTACCGGGCGTAGACGTGCTCCCGACCCGCGTTCTTTTATTGGCGGGGGGAAAGTTGAGGAAATTCGGCTCAAAGTAGCAGAGTTAGACTTGGGTGTCGTTATTTTCAATCATACTTTAAGCCCGGCTCAGGAGCGTAACCTGGAGCGGGTGTTAATGTGTCGAGTTTTGGATCGTACTGGTTTGATTCTTGATATCTTTGCTCAGCGTGCACGAACTTTTGAAGGTAAGCTTCAGGTTGAGCTGGCACAGCTCAAGTATTTATCAACGCGTCTTGTTCGCGGCTGGACGCATTTAGAGCGTCAGAAAGGCGGAATTGGCTTGCGTGGTCCTGGGGAAACGCAGCTCGAAACGGATCGACGTTTGATTGGTGCACGAATTAAACAGCTCAATAAGCGTTTAAAAAAAGTATCAAAACAGCGACAAGGCCAGCGGCAAGCGCGTCTCAAGTCTAACCTGCTGAATGTTTCACTGGTCGGTTATACCAATACAGGGAAATCAACCCTGTTTAATCGTCTGGCTGGGGCCAATGTGTTTGCCGCAGACCAATTGTTTGCGACCTTGGATCCCACGTTGAGACGAGTCACTTTGAATGCGAGTGAGTCCATTATTTTGGCGGATACGGTTGGGTTTATTCGTCATTTACCGCATTCTTTGGTGGTTGCTTTTCGGGCCACACTAGAGGAAACTGAAGCCGCCGATTTGTTGATACATGTCGTTGATGTTGATGATGAAAACCGTATAGAGCACATTGACCAGGTGAATGATGTGCTAAAAGAAATAGGCGCAGAGGGCATTCCGCAATTATTGGTTTACAATAAAATTGATTTGTTAGATGACATGCCGCCTCGGCTTGAACGTAATGAACAGAACATGCCTGAAAAAATATGGGTTTCTGCGGTCACTGGCGCCGGGTTTTCTTTATTACGCGAGGCGCTCGCTGAATTGAGTCGAAAGTATACGATGTTGCGGCGAGAACAAAGCGAGCCTATATCGAGTCTCTTTGGGGATTAATTGGGTATTTTTGTTGAGCTTGAAATCCTGAGAGTACTCGCTTTTCTCAGTGCAAGCCTTTGATCTACATGATGATACGAAATATTTTAGATGTAATATTTAGGGTTTTGTCTAACGTGCTCATTCGTTCTACGACTCAATATTTTGCTCTGCGCAAAGACGATCACTTGCAGGATTTAGACTGAATTTTAGATTTGTGCATTGGATTTTTGTTACTTAAACGTTACGATTGTGTTAAAAGATAAAACTGTTCTGGCATATTTTAGTCCAGAGTATCCTAATTTAACTAACTACGGATGGAGAGTCCATGGCTTGGAATGAACCGGGGGATTCCAAGGATAAAGATCCTTGGGGTAAGCCAAATCCAAATAACGATCAAGGTCCACCTGACCTGGATGAAGTGATACGCAAACTTCAAAATAAGCTGAGCAGCTTGTTTGGAGGTAAGGGTGGGGGTAACGACGGTAAGAACTCAACGGGCGGTGGCGGCGGTCTGCCGGGTGGGATTGGTGCTGTGGGTTTAGGCGTTGTTGCTGCCATTGGCTTAGTGGTTTGGTTGGCGTTCGGCTTTTATATTGTCGCGCCAGCAGAACGAGGTATCGTATTACATTTTGGTAAATTTCAGAGCATGACCGAGCCGGGCTTGCATTGGCGGTTGCCTTACCCTATTGGTATCGTGGAAAAAGTTAATGTAGATGAAGTTCGTACTGCGGAGATTGGCTATCGTATGTCGGGACGGGGTCAAAACGGAATCACTTCTGTTCCTAGTGAAGCTCTGATGCTGACGCAAGATGAAAACATCATCGATATTAAATTTGCGATTCAATATCGCATTAAAAACGGGGCAGACTTCCTGTTTCAAGTGAGTGATCCCATTCAAACTTTGCATCAGGCGACGGAAAGTGCTGTGCGGGAAGTGGTGGGCAAAAGTGATATGGATTTTGTATTAACTGAAGGTCGCAGTGACATTGCATCCCGTGTCGGTAGCTTAACGCAAGGCATATTAGACCTTTATCAGACGGGGCTCGTGATTACGAGTGTCAATATGCAGGATGCTCAGCCCCCCGAGCAGGTGCAGGATGCATTTCATGATGCGGTCAAGGCTCGAGAGGATGAGCAACGGTTAATTAATGAAGCTCAAGCTTATTCAAATGATATTATTCCTAAGGCACGAGGTTTAGCCGCAAGGCAAATCGAAGAAGGCAACGCTTATAAAGAGCAAGTTGTGGCCAAGGCTGAAGGTGAAGCGAGTCGTTTCACTCAAATATTTGCTGAATATAGAAAAGCACCTGATGTCACTCGGCAGCGGCTCTATTTTGAAACTATGGAAGGGGTCTTGGCGAATACCGAAAAGGTGATTATTGATGTTCAAGGGGGGAATAATATGATGTTCTTGCCTCTTGACAAGTTACGTAATCAGCAGGCCGGTTCTTCGTCTACTTTTAATCAATTTACAGGGCAAGCGGACGTAGCGGTGCCTCAGGTACAGAGTTCAGCACCACCGATGATTTCAAATCGTGATGCATCGCGTAGTCGGGAGAGACGATAATGGAGCAAAAAACAGCATTTGGATTGATCGGGCTATTTATTATCATGATTGTGCTTTCTGCATCTATCTTTACGGTGCATGAACGCGAAAAGGTGATTGTTTTGCGATTGGGTACGATCTCGGGTTCTAACTTTGAACCAGGCTTACATTTTAAAATTCCGTTTGTGGAAAGTGTGGAGAAATTCGACGGTCGGGTGATCACGTTGGATGCTCAGCCTGAGCGTTATTTGACGGCTGAAAAAAAGAACGTCATTGTTGATGCGTTTGTAAAATGGAGAATTACGGATGAAAAGGCTTACTTTGTTTCGATGGGGGGGAATCAACTCAGAGCAAATGAACGTCTTTCTGAAATTGTAAAGCAGGAGTTACGGGATCAATTTGGTCGAAGAACGATTCGTGATGTCGTCTCAGGCGAACGTGAAGCGGTGATGGACATTTTGACCGTAAATACAAATAGAGCAATCAGTGATTTTGGTATAGCGGTCGTTGATTTGCGTATTAAGCGAATCGATTTGCCCGAAGAAGTTAGTAGCTCAGTTTATCGTCGCATGGAGGCAGAACGGGCACGGGTTGCTAAAGACTTGCGTTCCAAGGGCGCTGAGGCGGCAGAAAAAATTCGTGCTGATGCCGATCGTCAACGTACAGTATTGTTAGCTGAAGCTTATGGTGATGCGGAAAGAGTGCGTGGTGAAGGCGATGCACGTGCGGCAGATATTTATGCGAAAGCCTATACACAAGATGCAGAATTTTATGCATTTTATCGTAGTTTACTCGCCTATAAGGCTTCTTTTAACAAGGGTGGCAATATGATGGTGTTAGAACCGAATACGGATTTCTTTAAATATTTTAAAGATCCACGGGGCGGGGTAAACTAACAAGCTATATTTTTATAGTTTGTAATGTACTCATAGTTTAAAAGGCCACTTAAAAGAAGCACCCACAGTGTCATATTCAGGAATACACCTGTTCCTGAGTTGCTTGTGGGTGCTTTTTTGTGTGGATGATGAGTGGGTGGGCAGCTATGTGGGCAGAGTTATGGATTGCAATCGCACTTCTGTTGGTTATTGAGGGTATAATACCGTTTTTGAGTCCTAAAACCATGCGACAGGCATTGGTTTCAATGCTGTCATTAGATGATAACGCTTTGAGAATATCAGGTTTAGTGAGTATGTTAGCGGGTGTAGGGTTACTCTACATCCTCAGATAATAAATCATGAGTATAAATAGTCAATGGCTTTTGCCAGAAGGTGTTGAGGAATTATTGCCTCAGCAAGCGGAACATTTAGATCGTCTACGGCGACGGTTGCTAGATTTATTTCGTGGTTGGGGTTACGAACTGGTGATGCCCCCTGTTATGGAATACCTTGAGACTTTGCTGGTTGGGCGAGGCGATGACCTGGATCTTAAAACCTTTAAATTTACAGACCAACTGAATGGGCGCTTAATGGGCGCTCGTGCTGATATTACGCCCCAGATCGCGCGGATCGATGCGCATCATTTGCTTCGAGAATATCCATCACGTCTCTGTTATGCGGGTATCGTGTTACATACACGAGCGGATAGTTATGGTGCATCTCGTGAACCTATGCAGGTTGGCGCCGAGTTGTATGGCCATGATGGTGTTGAAAGTGATGTCGAAATTGTTACTCTCATGGTGGAGACACTGTTAACAACGGGAATTGAGGGTATTTATGTTGATCTGGGGCATGTTGGTATTTTTCGCGCCTTGGCTGAAGCTGCGGACTTGACGCATCAACAAGAAACGCACTTGTTTGAGGTGATGCAGCGCAAAGCTAAACCTGAGATGCAAGACATGTTTGAAGTCTGGGGGCTGACAGATCGATGGCGCAGCATTTTTATGAGCCTGGTTGATTTGAATGGTGATGTGGATGTCATTGAAAAAGCGCGGGAGGCACTACATGATACTGCCGATGCGGTGATTAAAGCGCTTGATGAATTACAGCAGGTTGCTACAGACGTGTTGCAACGATTGCCGGGTTTGCAAATACACTTTGACTTGGCAGAACTGCGAGGGTATCACTATAAAACGGGTGTGGTCTATGCGGCCTTTGTCCCGGGTCATGGCGGGGAGCTGGCTCGCGGGGGTCGTTATAACCAGGTCGGTGCCCAGTTTGGTCGTGCCCGACCGGCAACCGGGTTTAGTGCTGACCTTAAAACATTGATCCGGGTGAGTGCGGAGTCGTTACCCACTGTTAATGCTATTTTGATGCCTTATGCTGCAGATCCTGATTTATTGCAATTGGTCTCGAGCTTGAGAGCAGAGGGAGAAAGGGTGATTAGTTTGTTGCCGGGTCAACAGGGAACGGCTGTGCATCTGGGGTGCGACAGAAAAATTATAAAAAATGATCGCGGTAGCTGGGCAGTGGTTTCATTGTCGTAGAATATTAGTATGAATTAATAAGTTAGCCCTATCGTGCCTTAGATGCTGCTATAAAAGCAGTGCAGCGCACAATGTATGCAACTATAGGGTTAGGTCACTACTCAAAAGAGTAGTCATAGTCACAGTAACGACTCAGATGGCTTCTAGAATGACAGACTTCTAGGGGCGCTGCTGAGTCGTTACTAAGCAAGAAGAGTAATATGGCAAAACATGTTGTAGTTATTGGTTCCCAGTGGGGAGATGAAGGCAAGGGTAAAATTGTTGATCTGTTGACTGATCGAGTTGATGTGGTCGTGCGCTTTCAAGGAGGGCATAATGCCGGACACACCCTTGTTATCGAGGGCAACAAAACGGTTTTACATCTGATACCGTCAGGCATCTTGCGTGAAAATGTACTTTGCCTGATTGCGAATGGCGTCGTTGTTTCCCCTGAAGCCTTGTTAACTGAGATCGATAAGCTTGAAGCTGCAGGGGTACCTGTACGCAAAAGGCTAAAAATCAGCTCAGCTTGCCCTTTAATTTTGCCCTACCATGTGTTGCTTGATCATGCTCGAGAAGCGGCTCGTGGCAAGGCTGCGATTGGCACAACCCGGCGGGGTATTGGGCCAGCCTATGAAGATAAAGTCTCTCGCCGTGGTTTGCGTGTAGAAGACTTGTTTTATCGCGAACGATTGGCCGTAAAGTTGGGTGAAGTGCTGGATTACCATAATTTTGTGCTGACAAAATATTATAAAACGGAGGGTGCTGATTTCCAGGAAATTTTGGATACTACACTAGAACTTGCCGAAAAAATTAAACCCTTGGTCGCGGACGTTCCTCATTTGTTACATCAATGTTATGACGCAGGCCAAAATATTATGTTTGAGGGTGCGCAAGGGACTTTGCTGGATGTGGATCATGGAACCTATCCCTATGTCACTTCATCAACGACGACCGCTGGAGGCGCCGCGACGGGTAGCGGCGTGGGTCCACGTGATATTGATTATGTGTTGGCGATCACTAAAGCCTATACGACTCGTGTCGGTTCAGGCCCTTTTCCGACTGAATTGTTCGACGAAATGGGCGCACACCTGGCCAAGCAAGGTCATGAGTTTGGTGCGACCACAGGGCGTCCTCGTCGTTGTGGTTGGTTTGATGCGGTGGCGTTGAAAAGAGCGGTGCAAATTAATAGTATTTCAGGTTTATGTATTACCAAGCTTGATGTGTTGGATGGTTTGGCCTCGATTCGCATTTGTACAGGGTATCGTTGTAACGGTGAAGTTGTCGATCGTTTACCTATGGACTCAGAACTTGTTGCGCAATGCGAACCCATCTATGATGAATTGCCAGGCTGGCAGGGGACGACTTACGGTATTAAAGAATATGCGGCATTGCCTGATGGTGCTCGCCGGTATTTAAAATGTATAGAAGACATTGTGGGTGTTCCGATTGATCTTGTTTCAACCGGTCCAGAACGAGATGAAACCATTGTCTTGCGCCATCCCTATGACCCAAGCTAGCTCCCGCGACAATCGCTATTTTCGATCAGCTTTCTTGGACGCGCAGTATTTATTCCGCTTCTTGGTATTTGAATTGTTGTAGCCATGTGGTTATTTGTGTCGCATCTATGGGTTTTGAGTAATAATAGCCCTGAACATAATCACAACCGAGCTTGCTTAAGGCCTCTCCGGTTTCTTTATCTTCAACGCCTTCAGCAACCACGCGCATACCCAGTTCATGAGCAAGATCAATGGTTGACTTAACAATGACGGCGTCTTCTCTGTCGGTAATAATATTTTTTACGAAGCTGCGATCTATCTTGACTTCATCTACTGGTAATTTTTTTACATAAGCCAAAGAAGAATACCCTGTTCCATAATCATCAATCGAGAGGGTTATGCCCATTTCGTCCAATCTGGTCAATATTTTTAGTGCTTTTTCCGGTTCTGATATGATCGATGTTTCGGTGATTTCCAGGATCAATTTTGATGGAATGACAGACCATTTTTCTAAAATTGTTTGTATCTTGTCTGGTAATAAAGCTTGTTTTAAATTGTTGGCAGAAAGATTAACGGCAATGCTGATATCGAGCCCTTGCTGATGCCATTGTGAACATTGAGCGAGTGCTTGATCGACGACCAAATAGGTCAGTTCATCAATCAGGCCATGTTGCTCTGCCAGTGGAATGAATTGATCTGGAAACAACAGGCCATGCTGTGAATGCTGCCAACGAATGAGGGCTTCGACACCGATAGGTTGTTTAAGTAACGTGTCTATTTTAGGTTGGTAGTAGAGTTGTAGTTCCTTATTTTTTAATGCTTTTCTGAGTTCGGTGACCAGGGTTAATCGTGCTGGCGTGTGTAGATCATTATTAGAGTCGTAGAATTGATAGCCTATTTTTTTTCGTTTGGCCTCATACATTGCAACATCAGCATGTTGCATTAACTCGGCATCAGTAGTGCCGTGTTCGGGAAAAACAGCAATGCCCAAACTAGCTTTAATAGAAACGGTGTGGTTTTCAAGTGAAAAGGCAGGTTCCATTGATCGGAGTATTTTTTCTGCCACAATATGCGCGCCAGAGGTGCCATTTTTTGTTAATAAAATGGCAAATTCATCTCCGCCAAGGCGAGCAATAATGTCGCTTTCTCTTAAGGACACCAGTAAACGTTTGCTGACCGCCTTGAGTAACAAATCGCCTCGTTGATGTCCCAGGGTTTCATTTACATCTTTAAAATGATCAAGATCCATCATAATTAAAATGATGCTTTCGCAGGGCTGAGCTAAAGCCTCACGGAGGTGCTGTGTAAATAAATTACGATTGGGCAAATTGGTTAATGTGTCATGCCATGCGAGTTGCTTGAGTTCTCTGTTCGCTGTTTTGAGTGCTTTGGTTCTTTCTAAAACTCGAGTTTCGAGTTCGGACTTTAATTTATTTTTTTCATCGTCGAGTTGTTTTAACTCAGTCGCATCTCGTAACACCCCAATGAGGTAAGTTTCGCCCTTTATGAGGCATTTGCTGATGGAGATTTCCAGCGTAAGGGTTGATTTGTCTGAACGTATTCCTTTTACATAGCGGCGTGCCCCCATAATTTTTGGCTTGCCGGTTGTTAAATACTGTTTTATAAAGTGAGGATGTGTTGGTGTGAATTCATCAGGTATTAACATGGCAATATTATTGTTCAGTAAGTTGCTCATGTTGTAACCAAACAGAGTGGTGATTCTGGCGTTACATTCAATGATGTTGCTGTGTTGGTCAATAACAAGAACACCGTCTGCAATATTATCTAATATCGTACGATAACGAGTATCAATATCATGGTTTGTGCTTTTACTATGGCTATATATTTTTGTCATGCTGTTTATGTAGTTATGTTGTATCCAAAACCATGGATCTTGTTATGAATTTGAATTCTTACCGTATTCAGCATAATAATTCGGCCTTATGGCCACAAACTTGATTCCTGTGGCGAAATTTCTTTGAAATCATCTCCTGTACTCATTATG
>VAPL010059421.1_pt1 | contig 24655 bp, 20 predicted proteins | sample 3395061 | NCBI WGS metagenome assembly VAPL01 (sample SAMN08290444, study PRJNA428436) | hydrothermal vent metagenome | isolation source: Deep-sea hydrothermal vent chimney 2 | place: Pacific Ocean: Juan De Fuca Ridge | depth 2182 m m | reverse complement strand
TTGCTCGACTTCCTGTGCGCTGGCACCGGGAAAGGCAATAAAAATATTGGCAAAAGTCACATTGATTTGTGGCTCTTCTTCACGCGGCGTCACCAGCACAGCAAACATGCCCAGCAACAAACCCACCAATGCCAGCAAAGGCGTGATTTCAGAGAGCAGGAACGTTTTGGCAATGCGGCCGGATAAACCCAGTTTTGCATCCATTTGTGCTATTCCCTACTTCATGCGCTGCGTTTTCAACAGCGCTCCCGCCTTCACCGGGTTCAGCGCCACCTGCTCCCCGAGCGTCAGCCCCGCCAGCACTTCAACCGTTTTACCCGCAGCCTCATCCGCAAACGACTGACCAATGCGCACAGCACGAAAACCCACCTGCCCTTGCGCATCCACCACATACACCGCCGTCACTTCACTGCGATGCACTATCGCACCAGCAGGCACCAATAAACGAGGTTTTTCACCCACCACAAAATACGCCTTGGCAAACATGCCGGGGTAAAACCCGGCGGGCACTGATGATAACTCTGCACGTACCGTAAAATTATGACTGGCCGCATCGGCATAGGGATAAACCGTAATATCTTTACTGATAACAGGCTCGGCACGATCAATGCTGATACGCACCTCACCATGTTGGCGCACTGCGGCAACCATCGACTGTGGCACACTCGTTGTCGCGCGTAATTTTGCTAATGAAAACCCCGTCATCAACGGCGTCCCCGGGCGCACCCGCTCACCCACATTGACGTGACGCTTCACCACGATACCTGCATAAGGTGCGCGCACCACGGTGTATTCCAGTTGCTGGCGTGCCTCTTTAAGATCAGCCTCTGCGGCCTTCACCCGTTGTTCTGCCGCTTTGAGGTCAGCGCTACTTTTATCCAGCGCTGATCTGGCCACCAGCTTGCGGGCAAACACAGACTTTATACGGGTATGCTCGGCCTGCGCCTGGGCCAGACGTGCAACCGCTTCCTTTTGTCCCGCCTCAGCGCGAGCCATCCCGGCCTGCTGCTCCTTATCGGTAAAACGCAGCAAGACATCCCCCTGCGTCACCACATCATCCACATCAAAAAAGATTTGCGTAATACGCCCCGTGGTTTCGGCCGCCAGAGTCGCCTGATGTACCGCTTCAATTAGCGCATCCGCGACAAAAATTTCCGGCTTTACCTGTTGCTCAACCGTTGCCACAGCCAGTGACTCGGCAGCAAAAGCGGGTATCGATACCCACATCCACATCAGTAAAGCAGCGACTCCCTGTTGCCACCGATATCGGGACAAAATCACGCGATGTTTCACCATAACCCACACTCCCTGCAAACAATAAACGGGCGCGGCCACCGCTGCCCTCAGCAAAATTAAATGAATCAATAGCCTAGCAGCTTATTTTATATTAGAAAAGTCTAATATAAAAATTGGGTTGAACTCACCACACCCCGTATACTCGAACGGGTATGAAATTCACTCACCCCTCGACATGCTCGTAACAGGATGCCCATGCAGATAAAACGCTTATTGCCCACAATAATGGCCCTACTGGTGATTGTGCTACTGGCAGGCTGTACTTCTTCATTTATAGTACAAGTCAGCGCCATTGCCGACCCCAAAATCAGTACCACCGGCACCCGTTACATACTGCTCAACGGTAATACAGAAGGACAGGAAGACGACCTTTTTTTCCGCGAGTTCAGTGCCTACTTTATCCCCATACTGATGAAAAAAGGCTACCAACGCGTCGAATCCCGCGAAGATGCCGACGTGGAGATTTTCTTTCGTTACGCTATTTCCGACGGTCGCACCGGCATAAACACCTTCGCTCGCCCCATATACGAAACCGTTGGTGGTAACACGATCAATATTACCCGAACCCGGACAGATGACTCCGGATCAACCACCACCACGCGTAGCACCGTACATGTCCCCCTGCAAACATTCTACGCCGGCACCGTCATCGAAAATCGCAGCTACACCCTGTACACCAGCAGCGCCGCACTGGAAGCCTACAAAATCAAACCCGCAGGTAAAATCCTCTGGAAAACCCTAATGAACACCACCAGTGAAACCAACGACTTGCGCACCACCATACCCATTATGGCCGCAGCTGCCGCCCCCTACATTGCCGGCAACAGCGGAACCGCAAAAAAAATCCGGCTCAAACGAGATGACCCAAGAATTAACACGATCAGGAAAAATGCGGGGCAGTAGCTTTTCGACAGCGAGTAAAAGGTGTGCATGCAATAACATCCCAGTTTTGCATCTCATCTTCAGCCCCCTCTTCGCCTAAAGCACCAACTATCGCCTAAAAGCCCCTACTTTTGGTGGTGCCCGTTCTTCAATCACAAAAACTCAAAGTAGGACGACTATTCCTGCACGTTTATTTTTGTTCAATCAGAATGAAAAAATACAGATTAAAGATCGAAACCCCAGTGTCGATAAAACGGCATTCAGTAGACAAGTGTACTTAACGTCATTTGACTTCTCACAACCACAACATAAGCCTAACAAGCAGGGGTAAAACAATGTCAATAAATATTTCGCCGCTTACTGAAATCAAAGGATTTATTGGCGCATGCCTGGTAGATTCTGATACTGGTTTGGTCATGATATCCAAGGACACAGGCAGACTGGACATGGAGCTTGCTGGCGCTGTAAATGCCGACGTAGTAAAAGCAAAGCTAACAGCAATCAAAACACTCAATTTAAAAGAAGAAATTGAGGACATTCTGATCACTCTTGGGGGACAATTTCACTTAATCCGCCCGCTTGCGAAAAACCCAACAATTTTTATCTATGTGGCGCTAGATCGAAAAACAGCCAACCTCGGGATGGCCCGTATACAAGTTAAAAAAGTTGAGAGCGATATTGTTTTTTAAGAGCTGAATCAGCACGATAAATGCTTAATTTATATTTCACCGCGAAGGCATGCGAAGACAAGAGTTTATCTCCCTTTGCATCCGTTGCGGTAAAATTTTTTTACCGACAACATGACCCTGTATTGGCGTGCCGTAATGAGTGGCAATACAAACCATTAATCTTTCATATGAATGCCACTCACCTCCCCACCTGAATAAACCGCATTCCCAAGCCCCTCCTACTTTCCCGGTTTTTTTTCGATATGTATTCGACGAGAGACAAACCACAAACTTAACATTTTTATGCGCCATCCATTCGGCCTGTTTTACCTCGCCAAACACTATCAGGCTCAGCGTTTCCTGAGCAGCCCCTCCACACCGACAATCGTATTTATCTTTCCGGGGAAGTGCGCCCCGACGATACCGGATAAGTGATTCGCAGTGACAATGCCATTTATCAGGCTGACTGAACCACTTCAGACAATCTCAAAATAAAACACATTAACCTGGATAATAACTTTGAAATTCCAGGTAAAAAATGTGCATAATCAGATAATGGGCAAGCTTTAGGGATAGAACACAATAACCTATATAAATAGCGTTCTGATTGGGGAAAAGTGCAGGGCACTCTCTGAAGCACAATTCTGGAGTACAAATAATCGCTCTTATTTAGAGATTTTATGACTGAAAAACAGACAGCATAGTAAGCGCTTTAGGCAAAGACGGGTTGAAGCAGAGATAGCAATTGTATAAGTTATTGCGTTCCAATCCTTAGCAGACACCACATCACCTGATTTGAGGACAAACCCATGAGTAATGAAACCGATTTTGATTACGGCCCCCTAACAGAGTTGATAGGCACCTGGAAAGGTAACAAGGGGATTGATATCGCGCCAGAACCGGACGGTATCGAAAATAACCCTTATTATGAAACCATTATTTTTGAACCCATCGGTGACGTTACCAACGCAGAGTCACAAATTTTAATGGCACTACAATATCGGCAAGTAGTGCGCCGCAAGTCCACCGACAAGGTATTTCATGATGAATCCGGTTACTGGATGTGGGACTCGCGCAGCGAAACCATTATGCACTCGTTCACCATCCCCCGTGCGGTTTGTGTGTTGGCAGGAGGGAAACATACCGGATCAAAAAATAAAGATGGTAGTGTGACACTGGAAGTTTCCGCCAATGTTGATGACAATCAGTGGGGTATTATTCAGTCACCCTTTATGCAAGACAACGCACGGACCACAGAATTCCGACACCACATCACTGTGGGCAATGGCAAGCTATCCTATTCAGAAACCACCATCGTGGATATTTATGGAAAGATTTTTGAACACACGGATGACAATGATTTATTGTTGCAATGAATTATTGCAATGAATCAAAAAACACCAACCATTGTCCCGATAACACCTGAGCAACAGCAGCAGGTGATTGAACGCACTTCTGAGCTGTTACAGCAATGTCAGCACCACTTTGGGCGGGCATTCAAGCCAATTGATGCCCGCTTCGATTTGCGTGGCAGAAGTTCGGGCATGTATGTGCTAAAAAACAAACAACGCTACCTCCGCTTTAACCCGTTCATTTTTGCAAAATACTTTGATGACAGCCTTGCGACCACCGTGCCTCATGAAGTCGCACATTATGTCTCAGATATTTTGTTTGGCATTAAAAACATCCGCCCCCATGGAAAAGAGTGGCAAACCATTATGCACAAGCTGGGAGTGGAGCCCAAAGTCACAGGGAATTATGATCTTTCGGGAATACCGATCAAGCAACAACATCGTTTTTCTTATGCCTGTGATTGCATGACACATCAACTAACGACGACCCGGCATAATAAAATAATCGCAGGAAAAGCCCGTTATTTTTGCCAGAAGTGTGATCAGCAATTAAACCCAAAGAGAGTAAACCAAAGGATTGCCGTAGCACCATAACAAACCCACAAACTCCATCGAGCTTGCCTCCCCGTTGATTGCTATCTCAACACGACCGATATGAAAACTTGATTTCATTTACAGAGATTATTAATAGCCCTTGATATTGTTTACTTTAAAAGCCAAAATGAATAACACACTGATCCTGATTATTATTTAATTCATTCATTGATGACACAAAACCCGTTACCAAAGGGGTCTGCACAATAAGCAATAGAACCCCAGTCGCCGCTATCCCCTCCTTCATGTGACCCTCCCAATTTCAGTATTTTTGATACCAGTTCATCGACATTATCACAGATAAAATCCAAGTGAACAGGTGTCCAATGACGTTCATAGTCACGAACAACACTACTTGATACGAGAGGCTTTGTTCCAGACTCTTTTTCTTGCAAGTATATATCAGAGTTTTCTACAGAAAGAACAACCATATCAGAACCCTGGTCACGAACTTTTTTACAGCCAAGTGCTTCAATATAAAAAACCTCTGCTTTTTTCAAGTTTGAGACATCAATACTCACTGAAATCTTTATCATGATATATTTTCCTTTAAGTTCATTTTATGTGTTTTCAAAAAACAGCACACATATTGCCAAAACCAAAGTTATTTTTATATTTTTTCATGTTGACATTAGCCTCAGTCTTTTATGTACTCTGAAATGCTAATTATATATCAACCCTACTGACAACGTATTGTCAGTAGCCAGCATACTCGAATTAGCTGCCATATCATTACTCTCTAAGCCAACCATAAGATTCAAGGTATTCTTTAAATATTGCCTCTATATCTGACTTCACATAGTTTGCCGTCGCAACCGATGAAAATATTTGACGCTTTTCAATCATCAATAGAACCCGGTATCGATTGATATTAAAAAATATTGAAAAAATTAATTATTCGACAAGCAGCACAGAAAGCGCGAGGAGGGGATAGAAAAACTGAAAATTATCGAAAACCAATCGTGACTTCATCGATATTAGTGATAATTTTCGTAATTAACTATATGGGCATTCCCGTTTTCAAACTCAAGCATGATTCGCCAGTTACCACCAACAGAAATGGACCACACCCCTTTGAGCTTTCCTTTCAACGGATGAAGCTTGAAACTCGACGACCAAGATCGCCTGCCGCAAAAAGAACCTGCGACTGGAGTGGTCAGGTGCAGTACTTGGTTATGTGTGTTCATCAAATCGTTCCGAGACATTTTCTAGCAAACGCTTACCGTGGATAACAGCCACACGCTAAAACTCGACCCCATATACCAGACGATAGCTATATACGAGCCGTTCCCGTATACGATCATTATCAATCTCTGGCACTATACGACCGATCAAAGGGAATTCGCGGATATTTCGGGAAACCGCCAATACTTCTGCAACAATTGCTCGGGCGTAAAACTCTGAATCCCGCGCAATATATTCCGCGATTGATTCGAAGTCTTCCGTTGCCTCAGGAGACCATTCTACTTCGAAGTCCATTTACTGAGTTTCCTTTCTACCTCATCCTGACCAAGAGTCCCCTCCTTTTCGGCACGCTCGATTCCTCTGTTGATCTTTTCTACAACGTAAATAGATATTGGACATCCTCCAAAGAACAATCGTCCGAGAACTTATCCAGAAGTGCCTTCACTTTTTCTTTTGCTGTACTCATAATTCATCACTTCTTTGAAATCACAATTAACGATACTAACCAGCCGCGCAGTTTGTAGCGTAGGCTGGAGGCGAGATGGCAGAGCCTGCCCCACGAAGTGCTTTGGGTACAAAACATCGAAGCCATGTGATCTAACGGCCACCGTAAATGATGCGGCAGTGCAGGGAAAATTCATGCTCTTATCTGGGGAGATCTGCTTAACACGCGCTCGGTAGATAACCAGTGAGGCCACTGGTCGATCAAACCTTGGCACGTGGGAACCATTGCCCTGCATGAGCAAACAAGATGAAAACCGATAGCGCCCACGGGGGCAACTCCAGGGGGTGATTAAGCAGACGGCATAGTAGCCAAACGCCTACCCCGTAGTGGGTAGGACACGGTGAAGGCCTGAACCTGAGGATCAGTGAGGAGCCTGTGTAGCTTAACAATACCATGCTCGACCGGGTTAAGGATTGTTAGCGCAAAATCAGAAGCCAGCATTGGAGTCAGTTAGAGCTAATCGGCCAGCTGGCTTTAAACATCTTTGGGAAACGCCCTGTGCGGAGCCGCATGCAGGGTGTTGTGGGGCTGAGAGTTAGAGACCCTTGGCTACCCATTAAGCCATGATGCCTTTTAACTCCAAAAAGTCATCAGGAACATCTGACGTTTTCCATCCTGTTATCGCGAAATAATACAGCGGCTCTCCCTCAATTGATAATCTATGTTGATAGCGTTCGATGTAATAAATATCAAGATATTTTGAGAAAATTAATTCCCTAATCATTTTTGAAAAACCTGACTTATCACTAATATCAAAGAAGGTATCCTTTATATTAAAGGACACCCACCCTTCATTTTTGATTATATTAAACGCCTCCAAAAATGCTTTCGCTGGGATATCACCGAAACCAAGTGCGGCAACTGTTACCATGCAATCACATTGCCAAGATGCTATTTCTTCTTTTTTATCTTTTTCTAGCTTTGTGAAATCCTCAACATAATATGCGTCATATATTCCCGGCCTATCTCGGATTGCTGCATCATAAGCTTCGGGAATTATATCCACGCCTATTAAGCGAGAAACGCCATGCTTTTTTAATTCCTCTCCCATCATTCCATTGCCCGCACCTAAATCCAATATCCTAAGCTCAGAAAAATTATTTTGATACTGTTTTACTGCGGCTTCGAGTATTGATGCTACTTTATGTGGAGATGTGCATTTAAGGCGATCATAAAATATTTGTTCATAGAGGCCTTGTACTTGATAAATTTCATCGTAGTCGTGAAATCTAATTTTCCTTTTGCCGCCAGATCCTTGAAGGTAGAAATAGGCTTCGTCTTGATTTATGCCGGTTAATTCATCCTTCGGAAATTGTATTCGATGCCTTTTCGTCATAATTTTCCCTGTTTTGTTTGAATATTTATTGGCCCAACAGTCCAGTATACAGAATCATTAACTATGGTGCTATACAGAATCTGCATATCGGTGATTACTCACCTCCGCAGCAACTATGCTCGCATCGAGTAGCGGGCACTTATTGAAGTCGGCGAGCCTTTGCAACTCGTCGCTTAACTCGGGAAAAAACTGATCCCGGTCGAGTGCACCATCCTCAAGGTTCAGGCTTAAAATTTCAAAACGCTGGTCAGCCCGATGCGCCTTGCAATCGATTCGACCGACGAACTTGTCGCCGTAAAGGATTGGCAGACAAAAGTAGCCAAACCGACGCTTAGGTGCCGAGACATAGCATTCAATCCGGTAGTCAAATTCGAACAGCGCATTCAAGCGATCACGGTGGATCACCACGTTATCAAATGGGGACAGCACCTTCAATGCACCATCGATTGTCGGTGCTTGTTCGAGTGCCTTGATGTCCACGTAGGCGGCTGGCGCATCAGCGTTACTCAGTGCTCTCACCACGCCAGCTTCGATACGCTTGTCGAGAACTTCACGCATCGCGTCCCGCAAGGCTTTACCTGTCTTCAGATGTAATAACTGCTTCCAGGTAAAAACACCGTGCGCCCTGAGTGTGGTGTCGAACAAATAGGCTGCATATTCGCTCAGCGTGGGTACGCTCAGATCGATACCCTCTGGCAAACAGCGTTCAGCGAGATCATAGACCTTCTCCATGCCATTACGTCCGCACACCATCAGATCGCCTTGCATAAACAGCTTGTCGAAAGCGCGCCGCCCCGGCCTCTGGTTCCACCATTTGCCCTTTCCCTTGTTCCCCTTGTCAAAATCACGCAGCCGTAACGCTCCCTCTGCACTCACACGGGACAATATCTCGTTCATCAAGTGTTCGTCGACATTGGTGTAATAGCGGTTTTCACCATTGCGTATCGACGTCATGTGCGGTAGCGCATAACGGTAGTCGCGCATTGGTAAATACGAAGCAGCATGGTACCAATACTCAAAAATGTGCTGCTCGCTGATTAGCTGGTTCAAGTGGGCTGGGTCATAGTCCGACACCCGGCTCCACAATACATGGTGATGTGCGCGCTCGACCACCGATAGCGTATCAATTTGCACATAACCAAGATGCTCGATTGCGTTACGCGTTCCAGACAAGCCTGCGCCAAAGCGCTGTTGCGGCGCTAGGCCTTGCTTGAATAATGCCAGACGTCTCAATTGTGACATCATCGCGCAGTCAGATCAGACGGGGCTGGAGATATTGGTGGCGAAGAAAGGGGGGCCAAGTATCATATTAGCGGCTAGTTGGTAGAAAATTACCTTTTCAGACATGCTTAAACCACTCGAAATGAAAGTTACATATAAAAGCTGAGATTAATTTCGCTAAATTAGCAGCTAAAATAAAGCGTCATTATGATACTTCGTCCCTTTTCTTCTAGCTGAATCTCACACAGACGAGAAATGACATCCAGTGCCTAAGATTTCCCTAATCAGCCTGCCTGTTCTGCTTCCAGCTCTTCCCAGCGCGCAAAACACTGTTCCAGTTCATTGCCTACTCGCTCAAGCTTTGCCAGTGTTTTGGCAACTTCATCTTTATCCTGCTGATAAAATTCGGGGGCTGCTATCTGTGCCTGCAAACTGTTTTGCTCTGTTTCCAGTAATTCAAGGCGTGCTGGCAGACTATCCAACTCCCGCTGCGCCTTGTAGCTGAGTTTTTTTACTTTGGCTGTCGCCGGTTTTTGTTCTGCACTGGTTTCTTCTGATCCGGGCTTCTCCGCTTTGGCTTTATTTTTTTTAGCTACAATCTTTGAACCCGGTTGTTGTCGCTGGCGCAACCAGTCGTCGTACCCGCCCACATAATCATTCACTGTGCCCTGCCCTTCAAAGACCAGGGTGCGGGTCACTACGTTGTCGAGAAAGGCGCGGTCATGGCTCACCAGCAATAGTGTTCCCTTGTATTCGCTTAACAGCTCTTCCAGTAATTCCAGGGTTTCCACATCGAGGTCGTTGGTCGGTTCATCCATAACCAGCAGGTTGGCGGGTTGCGTAAACAGACGTGCCAGTAACAGGCGATTACGCTCTCCTCCGGAGAGCGATGATACCGGTGAACGTATTCGCTGTGGCGGAAACAAAAAGTCCTGTAAATAACTGATGATGTGTTTTTCACGGCCATTGATGATGACCGTATCACTGCCGGAGTTGAGGTTGTCCATGACCGTTTTTTTCGGATCCAGCACGGCGCGCTGTTGATCAAAATAAGCGACTTCCAGTTTGGTGCCAAGCTGCACTGTGCCCTCTGTCGGCTCCAGTTCCCCCAGCAATAATTTCAGCAATGTGGTTTTACCCGCGCCATTGGGGCCGATAATGCCAATGCGATCACCTCGCTGAATGCGTGTGGAAAAATCACGTACGATGGTCGTGCCGTCGTACCCCACGCTGGCATTTTCCACTTCCACTACCAGCTTGCCGGAGCGTTCGGCATTTTCGAGGTTAAGGCTGACTTTACCTTGTACTTTACGTCGGTCGCTGTATTCACGACGCATGGCTTGCAACGCTCTCACCCGGCCTTCGTTACGGGTACGGCGCGCCTTGATGCCCTGGCGTATCCACACTTCTTCCTGTGCCAGACGTTTGTCAAATTTCGCATTGTGGTCGGCTTCAATGGCCAGTGCTTCTTCTTTCTTTTGCAGGTAGTTTTTGTAATCACCGGGCCAGGAAGTAAGATTGCCGCGATCCAGCTCTACAATACGTGTAGCCAGTTTTTGCAGGAAGGCACGGTCATGGGTAATAAACAACACGCTGCCATTCCAGCTCAGCAGAAAATCTTCCAGCCATTGAATACCGGCCAGATCAAGATGGTTGGTGGGCTCGTCCAGTAACAGCAGGTCCGGCTCGGTCACCAGGGCTTGCGCCAGCATCACTCGACGCTTAAGTCCGCCGGATAATTCTGACAGTAATTTATCGGCGGGCAGTTCCAGTCGAGATATCACGTCTTCAACTTTTTGCTCCAGACGCCAGCCGTCTTCGGCTTCCAGCTTGCTTTGTAATTCAGCAAGACGTTCCAGTATGGCTGGTGAGGCGTCTTTTTCCAGGGACAGCACCACATGATGATATTCCGCCAGCAAGGTACCTACACCTTCCAGCCCGGCAGTAATCACATCAAACACAGATTGCGTTTGATCTTCGGGCACTTCCTGCGCGAGCCAGGCAATACGGACATTTTGTTGACGCCATACACTGCCGTCATCCGGGCTGACTGCACCTCGCAGAATCTGCATTAATGTCGATTTACCGGTGCCATTGCGGCCCAGCAGACAAACCCGCTCACCGGGGTCAATTTGTAAGGCAACCTTGTCGAGCAGGGCAACATGCCCAAAAGCCAGGGAAACATCATCGAATTTAATCAAAGCCATAATAAGGAAATACCAAAACGGAAAAGAGTGAAAGGAAAAAAATGTGCTCGGGATTATCCCGTAAAATCAGAAAAATGTGCCTGGGCTTGTTCACGAATGGCATCCAATGCCTCTTCATCAAGGTTCAAAGTTTGCATCAGCTCGTTGGTTGATTCAAAAAGTGTTTCGATACAGGCATCACCACCACGCATGTCGAACAATAGTCGGTGCGCCAATACCAGCACAGCGCGTTCTTTTTTTAATTCATCATCTGTTTCATTTTCATCGGGTGGTTGATGAAAATGGGTCAATACGTTTTCATGACGTTTTGGCAGTCGGAATTCGTGCAGGGCTCTGACGGCAATCGGGTCATGAGTAAAACCAAATTCCATTTTTTCCAGTACATCTACAGCAATATTTTCAGCCCGGGCGCGCATTAACAAAGCCTGGTATTCATCTTCAACATTACAGGCCAGCACGGCCATACCAATGTCATGAATAAGTCCCAGTAATTCCAGATCATCTGCCACCGCCGGACAGCTTTTTTTGGCGATCAGTTTGCACAGTGTGGCAATACCCAGCGAGTGCTGCAAAATGGTTTTTGTGAGTTCGCTTTCTGCGGGGCAGATTGCACGCAGGGTGGTCATAACCACGGCGCTGCGCACGTTTTTTATGCCTATCATCCGCGTTGCCGCAGGTACATTGCTGATTTCAGCACCACGCCGGTACAGCGGCGAATTGGCATAACGCAGCAAGGTGCCTGCGAGCACCGGGTCTTGCATAATAATGTTATCCACTTCATTCATGTCAGGGTCTTCAGCAGATAAGTACGTGAGCACTTTGGCTGCTTGAGGAGATGCCCTGGGGAAGTTCAGTTGATCCAGTTTGATAGGTGATGGCACGATAGTTTCTTTATATTTATATTTGTTTCAGAATCTGTTTTAAAAGTTAATGGATTCAAACACTGCCAGGGCGTCCGGATCTTCCAGGAATTGGTGGCCTAAAATCACTGCACTGGCTGACCAGGTTTGTTTTAAATTGGAACGCCGCCCGATCAGGCTGCCGTTCTTCCCGTCATAATATTCCGGCCACTGATCTTTACATAATTTTTCCATGGATTGCGCCATCACTCTTCGCGCAAGATCATGCCGCCCGGTACGCACGGCGGCACCCACAAATGCCCAGATCAGACACGGCCAACTGCCTCCATTGTGATATGACCAGGGCACGTTTTTGGGGTCACTTCCCGTAGTGTAACGCCACTTGTCGCCATCCAGGGCGGGATAAACAATTTTCAACGGCATTTCGCCCACCAACTCACTCCAGCGCGCATCATACAGGTTCATGATATTTTCGGCTTGTTTGTCCGTGGTCAGGCCAAACATGATCGCCAGCAGGTTGCCGAATGAGAACAGCCGAAAATCCATACGGCCTACACCCAGATTTCCCACTAGGTAACCGCTGTTTGGCGGCAACCAGCCATCCATCCAGGGCGGAATGGTTTCGGGGTAAATATTCAGGTGATTGGCTGCATCTTCACCAAATTCTTCGGATCGAAAACGGTGAATTTCGTTCAGGCGCTGGGAGTCCAGCCAATAATAAATACGTACATAAGAGCGCAGAGTTTGCATGCGTTTTTTGCTGTTGGACAGCAAGCGTTCATTTTCCGGCGTGGGCAATAACAGTTCCTGCGCGGTACTTAACATGCCATACAGTAGCGCCTGAATTTCCAGTGGGTGGCCGTATACTCCCATACGCCGGTCAATCATAAACGAGGCGTCCGGCACTAGCATGGCGGGCGAGGTTTCAAAGCTTTCCTTCAAATACAAATCCAGGGTAAACCGCATACTTTCCTGGAATTCTTCACTGTGGGCCAGTGCAACATCACCTGTCACCAACACATAGCTGCGCAACAGGATCACCCACCACATCGCTGAGTCCACGGGGGCTACCCGGCCAATAGCCAATTCGCCAAAATCAGCGGTGGGTGTACCGTCCACATCCTGTTCACCCGGCACACGAAAACTGGCGGGCATCAGGCCCAGCGCACGTTCGTGACCTTCCATAACGGATTGTTGATGACGCAGACTCACCACCATTTTCAGGAAGTTGCGCACGATTTCAGATTTGCCATCGCATAAAAACACCAGCGCGCTGGGTACAAAATCACGTACAAAGCATTCTTCGTAATTCGGCGCAGCGACACGGTCATCTAACGCGGCAGCGGTGCCCGTTGGCTCACCTTTGTACGACAGCACGGCGCTATCGAGCAGTGCGTAAGCCGATTTCAGGATATCTTCTGTGCTGGTTGAAGTCATTGCTTGGCGGGTTCCCAGATTGTTATATTGTCGTTTGCTTTCAATTATTTCCACTCGCAATCAACATCGTCCGTGCAGGGCAATACTGTACATTTCCGTGGCAATATATACGGTAACCCAGCCAATCAATTCTGGAAAGCCGAAGGATGCCTGACGATAAAACAGACGCATGCAGTCGGTACAAATCAACCCGCAAAATGCCAAAAAACCTTGAGAGGTAACACATAAAAAAGAGATTAAAGGTGACGAACTGAAGGACTATCAGTCGTGGAATAAAAAAAGCGTATGCCCTGAACCCGTCAGGGCAAACACTTTCCCCCCCTCCCTAATCCGGGGTATGCGGCTATATTACCTGCCACACGAAAATGTTAAAAGCTTTTTTGAGCATTTTAATTGGGTATACGTGCAGGCATCGCAATTTCATAACGGATGTGACACAGGTCTCAAATATGAATTAAGTGCTAAAAACATCTGTTTTAAGAATCACAGGGTATTTAACACTAGGGTCGCAAAAACACAGAAAGCACAAAGTTTTTAGTGTTTTTCTTTGCGTCTTTGCGACCTCTGCGTTTATAACATGCCACTTGTCAGCACCATGACAACATAACATCCCAATAAACTGGCACGATTACCTGAGAGCTTTTGATATTTCACAAGCTTCCGTTAGAGTACGCGTTGTAGCGTCATATAAAACCGTCAATCATTGATTATTCGAGTGCGTAACATCACAGTTCGTACCTTGCATATGGAAAACTCAACGGCCAAAAATACGCAAAAAACAAAAAGCCGCAACGATGGGGGCGTTGCGGCTTTTTGTCAGTTCTTATAAGTAGCAGTTACATGTAGGGGCCATGTGGAATACACATTAACAGCCCATCGTTATTTTAAAAAATAATATTTATTGATTCCCTAATTCTTATTTGAGATTAAGGCTGTGGCCTTTTTATGGCGATAGAACACGCCTGATATCAAAACAAACAAAAATGGTATTTTTTGTCTGCTTTTTCTTGACATTCTTTAATCACCGACCACACTGCACTGAATCCTTACTAATATCAATCACATATTGCTGATGATAAGCCGCTAATAACAGCCGCTGTCACAAAATTACATCCACTAAAAAATAATGGAGGGAAGGGATGAGCGAAACAGGTTATACCTGTCAGCAGGTGATGCACATCACTAGGCTCAGCCAGCGTCAACTCGGTTACTGGCGAAAAACCGGTTTGATCATTCCTAAGCAACGCACCTCTGGTGGTCATGCACGCTATTCCTTTGCTGATTTATTGATACTCAAAACTGCCCGAAAACTGATTGATGCAGGTGTTTCGGTACAGCGCATCCGTAAAAGCATTACGTCTCTGACGGACTTTCTACCCTCTTGCAACATACCGCTTACCGAGCTTTCTCTCGTTGCTACGGGTGACATGATTCTGGTACTACACCGGAAAACTGCTTTCGAAGCACTCACCGGTCAAGAATGGATTTATTCCGTAGCAGAACTGGAACGCGAGGCAGCCACAAGCCGTGGCATTGTAGAGCCGGAACAAAAAGAGCTTTTTACCACATCGGAAAACACGCATAAAAATACAGCGGTTAACCAGTAATCAATTGACAGCACCATTTTTTTGCGCGAAAGCCTTCATCAACACATCAGTGATACTCCGTTAAATCAGAGCGTTTTATGAATATTGTTGCAATTGCAAATCAAAAAGGTGGATGCGGTAAAACAACAACGGCGATTAACCTGGCGGCGGGCCTGGGTGAAAAAGGCTTGCGCACCCTGTTGGTGGATGCTGATCCCCAGGGTCATGCATCCCTGGGACTGGGACAGCGCAAACAGGATAAGCACGGACTATATGAGGTGCTTGCCCTGGATTTCCCTCTGGCAGAAGCCATCATCATGAATGTCACTGTGGGCGTCGATTTGCTGCCCGCTACTATTTCATTGGCCGCGGTGGAGCACGTCCTCGCCGACATGCCTAAACATGAGCCACAACTCGCTGACCATTTGCAAACGGTGGAGTCTATTTATGACTTTGTCATTATTGACTGTCCTCCATCGCTTAATCTGTTGTCCATTAGTGCTATACGTGCCGCAAACCGGGTTATTGTACCTATCGATATGAGTCTGTTTGCCATCGATGGCATCGAACACCTTAGCGAGGCGGTGGATTCGCTCTCACAAGAATATGGGCTCGATATCGAAATTAATATATTGCCAACACTGGTTGACAGACGTACCCGTCTTTGCAGGGAGTTTTTACTGGGCATATGGGAACGATACCGGGAAAACATATTACCTAGCCCGATTCACAACACGGTACGACTTAAAGAAGCGGCATGTGCAGGGCAACCGATTCTTCACTTTGATAAAGCATCCATCGCGACCAGAGATTATCAGGACCTGACCGATGAAATTATTCGTCGATCAACGGATGAAAAATCCACGGTACAGGCTGAAGCCTCCTGGCTGATAAACTGCATCGATGTTATCGCTCAATCGCTTACACTTTCCTCACCGACGGCCACTGCCAACACCAAAGAAAATAATCACCCAACAAGCATTTCTGAAAAAAATAACTGCTCTGACACACTACACCGAGTTGAACTCACTTATAAAAATTATATAAACCGCAATTTAAAACTGGCCGGCGAATTCAATGACTGGATTCCAGATGAAGGCATCGAAACGGTCCAAAAAAATAACACCGTACATAAAATATTTTTTGCTCCGGCGGGTGAATATCAATATCGCTTGATCATCGATGGAAAATGGCGAAACGACCCGACCAACCCAAACCAGATACTAAACCCATTGGGCGTACATAACTCCATGCTGCATGTTGGCAGGTAGTAAGCATGCGAGACAAACACGTTGATTAACATCACTAACACATTAATTTCCGTTCCTAAGCAATAACATAATGGATCTGCACCATGTTAAAAATAACCCCTAATCATGCACATGCTGAAAGCAATACCCCATTTTCAAAGCACCGCCTTGCCCAAATCAGCCATTATTTTCTCAACGATACTAATGAGCATCTGCCAATTTGGAAAAACACCACCATTATTCCGGTATTACTGGGCTCAAGAAATGATGACTATATTGCCTATGAATTAAGCCACGCCCTTAATTGCCAGAACAGCAGCAGCATGGTATTAAAAATTGAAAATTGTCTGGCGGCTTCTCATCATCGTTCTGTGCTGGCAAACAATATAACGCCCACATTAAACACTCTCAAAGATGGCGCAGAAATCGACTTGCCTGATTATTGCTTGATCCCGGTATTATCACCTTCAACCACTCTGACACTAAAAAGTGATTGCCTGCTCATCGCTGTACAAGCCTCATTGAGCGGCGTACGCATTGCCTATGAGCAGTTAGCATTTATCGCCTCAATAAACACTGATTTCACCATTTATGTCATCATACTCGGCGCACAAACCAAGGCAACAGCCAAACGTTTTTTTGGTTTTTTATACAAGAATGCGCAGGTTCTGCTCTCATTAAAACTGGAATGTGGTGGTTATTTATTGCACAACCGTCATCATATTGAGGAGGCAAAAAATGGCGCGGCAAAAGATGGGCAAATTGCGACTGATTTGAGCAGTATTGCGAGTAGTTTGTTACGTCGGCCTTCTTCTCGCAGCAAAGGAAGATCAGCCGCTCACCTTGCTGCCCCTCTCCGGTCTGCCATACTGCCGGGCTAGACCGTAACTCTCGAATGCACTGCCAACGGATGAGCAATACAATAACCTTGTACAAAATCAACACCAATCCCACGCAGGCTTTCCAAGGTTTTTTCATTCTCAACAAATTCTGCAATGGTGTGCAAACCAGCAACATGACCAATTTCATTGATTGCCTGCACAATTGCGAAATTCATTGGGTCAATTTCAATATCACGCACAAATGAACCATCTATTTTCAAATAGTCTACGGGCAGTGTTTTAAGATAGGAAAAAGAACTCAAGCCGGAGCCAAAATCATCCAGTGCAAACTGGCAGCCGAAGCTGCGTACTTCATTGATAAACTTAACCGCCTCACTCAAGTTCGATATCGCTGCCGTTTCGGTAATTTCAAAACATAATAATTCGGGCGGAATATTGTAGTGTGTGATTTGTTGTCGGATATAGGTCGAAAAGTCATTATCACTGAGAGACCCTCCCGAAAGATTAATGAAAAATATGCTGTCTTTTTTTTCATTTTCTGACAAATTGCCGGCCAAATAGGCGATAGCAGAACGCACCACCCAACGATCCAGCAAGGGCATGATGCCGTAACGTTCCGCGGCCGGAATAAAGGCACCCGGCATAATAATATTGTCTTGTTCATCTAGCATGCGCACCAAAAACTCAGCGCACTGAACCGTACCATTAAGGCGACTGAGTGAGCGCATCTGTTGCTGATGCAATACAAACCGCCCCTCTTCCAGCGCATCCTTTATACGAGAAACCCATTGCATTTCAGTTTGTCGCCGCAACAATTCTGAATCATCATCCTTGTACACATGCACTCGGTCACGGCCCATGTCTTTCGCCGCATAGCAGGCTATGTCAGCAGCACCCAGCACTTCATCAGCGCCTTGTGCATCTTTGGTGATTTTAGCCATACCGATACTGACACCAATACTGAAACTTTTATCACGCCAAACAAAACGAAAATCACTGACGAGTTCCCGCAGGTCTTCAGCAATCACCTTTGCCTTATCCAATGGACAGTTTTCCAGCAACAAGCCAAACTCATCCCCCCCCAGGCGTGCCAGAATATCATTGCCACGCACCTCTTCCCGTAACAACAACGCCAGCTGACTCAACAATTCATCACCGGCCTGATGGCCGCAGGTATCATTGATCACTTTGAATTGATCCAGGTCCAGATACAGCAATACATGCGAGAGATTATTGCACTTGGCGGAATCCAGGGCATTATTGAGATGTCGGTCAAATTCATTACGATTAACCAAGCCGGTTAACTGGTCATGATAGGCAAGATGATGAATCGTTGCTTCCGCAAGCCGATGGGAGCGCCGCATTTCCGCTTCGCGCAATTCCCGCTCAATGGCGGGCACAAGGCGCTTAAGGTTGTCCTTCATAATATAATCGTGTGCGCCCATTTTCATGGCCGCCACAGCAATGTCTTCACCGATGCTGCCGGAAACAATAATGATGGGAATATCCGGTTTACATTTCAGCGCGATCTCAATGGCCTCTTCAGAACTAAAACCGGGAATATTATGATCAGTGACAACGATATCCCAATTTTGATTTTGCAAGGCTAGCTGCATTGACTCACCACTATCGACCCGTAGCACAATCGGCTCATATTCTGCCCGTTGTAACTCTCGCTTGAGTAACATGGCATCATTTTCAGAGTCTTCAACAAGGAGAACTCGCAGTGATACCGCCATACTCAATTTCCCCCTCGCTTTACAGGTGCTTCATTCAATACCAGCCAATACAAACCAAGCTGCTTTACCGCTTCAATGAATTGATTGAAATCCACTGGCTTACGGGTATAGCTATTGGCTCCGTTTTCATAACTGGCGATAACGTCCATTTCTTCACTGGAGGTGGTGAGAATCACCACAGGTTGCAGCATCGTGCGCTTGTCCGCGCGCAAACGTTTAAGCACTTCAAGCCCGTTGATTTTTGGTAATTGCAGGTCCAGTAAAATTACTTGGGGCTGAATACTGGTATCACGCCCCTCATATTTTCCAGTGCCAAACAAGTATTCCAAGGCTTCTTCGCCATCGTGCGCCACAACGACTTCATTAAGAATATTATTTTTTTTCAAGGCTCGCAGAGTCAGAGCCTCATCATCCGGGTTATCTTCAACCAATAAAATAACTTTATCCGACATCCATTTCCCCTTTTGTCTTTCGCTTTATTGTCGTTCCTGCCCAAAAAGCAAAAGCTCTCCCCCTAATCTAGTCGATACAGGGTTATTTTCCAGCTATACATGGGTGGTAAAATACCAGCCCCTGCACCCCCTAAAACCACAACTATTATGCCGGAATAACGATTTTTCTAATATATCCAACCAATACAACGTTATAACACAACATTCAAAGGCGATTCCGATAACGTAAAATAGAATACCGAATTAATGCTATGCACAGCATACCCCAACCCTACAAGCAATCCACTTTTTATGCGTATACACCCTGAAAGGGTACATTTCATAATTCCCTTAAAGTATACATGTTTTTTAACAACACCAGACAACACAACAACACCACACCAACAGCTTTTTTTACTATCCAATAAACCATACCAACAGTGTTGTAACGCCTGATCTGTGAGTGTGTTTACATGATCAACTTACATCGCCCATATCGATGATATCGCTATCCAGCGAAATTTTCTTACCAGAATTTTGTTGCTCAGGCGAAGATTCTGCCAGTGTGAAGCAAAACACGGCACCGCCATCAACTTTCCCTTCTCCCCAGACTTTCCCACCGTGTCGCAATACAATGCGTTTTACCGCTGCCAAGCCAACGCCCACGCCTTCAAATTCCTCAACATTGTGTAATCTCCTGAAGGGTAAAAATAATTTCTCGACGTACTGCATATCAAAGCCGACACCGTTATCCTTCACCGTATAAACCATATTTCCTGTAGATAATTCACCCGTAACCTCAACACGCGGATGATCCACTTTTTGAGTGAATTTCCAGGCATTACTCAACAAGTGATTCAATAATATTTCCATTAATTCTTCATCACCATAGGCGGTCAATTGCTTGTCAACAATGAATTCCACCTGATGGCCTGTATATTCTTCTCTAAGGTTTTTTTCCACCTCAGCAGCCATTTGAGAAAGGTTGATTTTTTTCCGATACAATTCTTTACGGGTAACTCGGGAAAGAATCAAAATATCATCGATCATTTTCCCCATTCTTTTTGTTCCGCCACAGATCCTCTTTAAATAATTTCGCCCCTCATCACCGACAACATTGCCATAGTCTTCCAGCATGGCTTCACTAAACCCATTGATAGCACGTAGTGGCACACGTAAATCCTGAGATAAAGAATGTGCAAATGACTGTAGTTCCTGGTTAACTGTTAACAATTCAGCCGTGCGCTCATTCACCACTCTTTCCAAATGCTCTCGATAACGTTGCAGTTCCTGGCGAGCCTTGACTCTTTCATCAACATCAAACATCAATCCCTGTAATGTGGGTGAACGTGGGTCATACGTCGATTTATGTACACAATCACGCACCCAGACTACTTTGCCATTGGCATGCGTTATTCGATATTCAATTTCTCGGCCTTCATCAATGGAGGCAACATGACGATAAAATTTCTCGGCCAAATCGACATCTTCTTCACAGACATGATTCAACCAAAATTTTTCTTCATACCAATCGCTAATTTCATAACCCAGCATGGCTTTCGCCTGTGGTCCTACATAGGTTATACGTCGTGAGTTTAAATCTAGTTCCCAGGGGATAACATTGGCTGTTTCCACTAGCCGCCGGTAGTGCTCTTCTCTTTTTTCCAGATCGGAGTAGGATTTTTGGAGATTTGATAACATTGCGTCAAATGCACAAGCCAATATGCCAATTTCATCTTTTCTGGTGCGTAAATCTGCACTGATTTCCCGGTGAGACATTTCAAACGATGTCGTTGTAATGTGCTTGGTAAGCACGGATAAAGGTTTTATCGTGCTGCGTAAAACCAGGTGAATAACCATCATCACTAACAGCCATATGCCACCAAGCGTCAGAACGATGCTTTCCATTTTTTCTGTTTCATTAAAGTCATGTGACAACACATAACCCAATAACAACATCGCAATGCTTAATACAAAGCCAAGACTGACAATAACCCGCGTATATAGCCCCCAGTTCATTTTGGCTGCAACCTATGCATCAGGAATCCGCATGAGCAAATCTTCACTGGGCATGGGCTGGTCATAAAAATAACCTTGAACATTGTCACAACCATGTGTGCGCAAGAAATCGGCTTGTGCTTCCGTTTCCACGCCTTCAGCCGTTACCGAAAGTTTAAGTCGGTGCCCCATGGCAATAATCGTATCGATAATGGCAGCATCGTCTTCATCTGTCGGAATATCTGCAACAAAGGATTGATCAATTTTTAACACATCCAGCGGGAAGCGCTTCAAATAGCTCAGCGATGAATAGCCAGTACCAAAATCATCAATGGCAATACGAATCCCCATTTCATGGAAAATCTCCAGGGTTAACAATGCTTCTTCAGGGTCTTCCATCACACAGCTTTCAGTAATTTCCAGCTCAATCATTTCTGCGGCAACATTATTTTCTACAAGCACTTGACGAATCATCGCCACTAAACCTTTATCACGAAATTGGCGCGCCGACAGATTAACGGCAATCGGCACAGGTTTGCCCCCTGCGTCAATCCAGGCATGATGATCCCGGCAGGCTTGGCGTAAAACCCACTCACCCACGGGAATAATCAAACTGGTTTCTTCCAACAGGGGGATAAATTTTCCTGGCAATACCAAATCGTCACTGCTGCGCTGCCAGCGAAGCAACGCTTCCACACCGATGATAGCCCCTGTTTCCAGTGACAACTGTGGCTGGTAATACAGCAGGAATTCCTCACGCTCCAATGCACGGCGCAACGCGCTTTCCATTGACAACCGGTCATCTGCATCGGCATTCATGGATTTTTGATAGAAATGGTAGTTGGCACCACCATCACGCTTGGCGACGTGCAGCGCTGTATCAGCAAAGCGCGCCAGTTCATCAAACTCCACCGCATCATCCGGGAAAAAAGACACGCCAATACTCGGCACTAAGAAAATTTCCCGGCTTTGTATATAAAAGGGCTCAGCAAAAGCTCCAACCACTGTTTGCAACAAACCATCCACCGGGCCATTACGATCAATGTCCGTTATTCCAACACCAAATTCATCACCCACAAAACGTGCGACCAAATCCTGTTGGCGCACGCACCCTGCCAGACGTTGCCCGACCTGCTGCAACAATTGGTCGCCCACCTGATGCCCCAGAGTGTCATTAATATTCACGAACCGGTCAATATCAAAATGTAAATAGGCGACACGCTTGCCACTATGCCGCGCGCGCGACATAGCCTGTTTGCATCGTTCCCGAAACAGCACCCGGTTGGGCAGGTCCGTCAAGGCATCGTAATACATAAGATGCTGAATACGGTCTTCCGCCTGTTTTTGCTGGCTCATATCGGTGAAGCCACCGATCAAATGTGTTATTTGCCCAGTCGCGTCAGTCACAGCGCTGATGGTTAACCATTCAGGAAAGACTTCACCATTTTTTCGCCGATTCCAGATCTCACCCTGCCAGTAACCATTATCATTAATGGACTGCCACATACCGCAGTAAAAATCTTTGTCATGTCGGCCCGACTGCAAAATGCTTGGGGATTGACCAATAATATCCGCTTCCGAGTAACCGGTAATTTCAGTAAAAGCCTTGTTCACGCGCAGAATGTGCGCTTCCCGATCCGTGATCATTACCCCTTCCACACTGGACTCGAAAACCTTGGCTGATAAATGCAGATCCGCTTCCGCCCGTTGGCGGGCACGACGCACTTCGGCTTCACGCAACTCGCGTTCAATGGCGGGAATCAGTCGTGCCAGATTATCTTTCATAATGTAGTCATGTGCGCCAGCCTTCATTAGCGAGACGGCGGATTCTTCACCCATGGCACCAGAAATAACAATAAATGGGAGATCAATACCGGTTGAGCGCAGTAAAGCTAACGCCGCAGGACCACTGAATTCCGGCATATTATAATCTGAAAGAATAATGTCCCATTCGCGCACTTCCAGTGCCGCACGCATGGTCTCGGGAGTATCCACCCTTTTGAAAGAAGGTGCATAACCTCCTTTTTTGAGCTGGCGCAAAGTCAGCGCCGCATCGTCTTCAGAATCTTCAACTAATAAAACGCGCAGAGGTTTCATTTATCTGAACAATCCCTTCACTGGTTCTGTTTCATCATCAGCATTTATCCAACGCATCATAAAACTCCAACGCGGAATACATATCATAATTGGCATCGGCATGCCCACGCACGTACTTGATACACATAATGCGCTGGCATTTCAAATGCCACCGAAACAAAAAACAGTTAACCTGTTGATTTAAAATATTTTTTCACTGCAATTGATATTCTATCCCCTGAAAAATAACCGTTAGCCTGTTATTCTACGTGCCTCGACTCCAAATTTATCAGCGGCTCTACATTATGCACCACATGTCACAAACATATTCCGTCATATTGATCGCTTTCCTCTGTTTTTCGGCAACGCTTAGTCAAGCGGAAACAGACATCACAGGAGGAAAAAGTGACCAGCAGCAACTCCAGTCAATATTGCAGAAACTGGATCAAACCACCAAACAACGCCAACAGCAAGACAAGCAGCTTGAAGCGCTATCCCGTCAACTTGAATGCAACTGGGTATTAATCCGCGCCTACGAAGCCTGCGGACAATTACATGGAAATGACCCGGGCGGACATCTAAAATGCTCAGCCACAGCCAAGCAAAATGTAGCGCGATGCGTGGAAAATGGTAGTGAAAAATAGATGACGGCTCCCTCAACTAATTTTTTTATTTTTCTTTCATAACCACATTTGTCGCAAACCATTAATAACATGCCCGCATCCTTTGTAACTTTTGCAGCTTCTGCAAGCCTTGTGCCTATTGGGTCGCCATCCATCAGTACATCGTTATTATCTTCGAAAAAAACATCCTCATGCCATTTTCTAACTGCGGCAAAATCATTTGGCCCAGTTGGTAAAAAACTGAATGATCCTATGCTGAAAAAATATAGGCTGCCTTCATTTCACCTTCTCCCTGGTTTATTTTGTAACGCAATGCCCATCCTGCCAAGCGATACAGAAAACGGAATAAGGCGTATTTTGATATTTTCTGGAAGGCAACAATAGCGTGTAATTCAACGATTGCCGAATAACGGGATTAAAGAATACAAAGGAACCACATGAACCTTGTGTCCACGGGGGAGCCAGACAAGTTAATGGCGGAGAGGGAGGGATTCGAACCCTCGGAACTCGTGAGAGTTCACTTGATTTCGAATCAAGCCCATTCGGCCAACTCTGGCACCTCTCCCA
>VAPL010009066.1_pt1 | contig 24770 bp, 22 predicted proteins | sample 3395061 | NCBI WGS metagenome assembly VAPL01 (sample SAMN08290444, study PRJNA428436) | hydrothermal vent metagenome | isolation source: Deep-sea hydrothermal vent chimney 2 | place: Pacific Ocean: Juan De Fuca Ridge | depth 2182 m m | reverse complement strand
TTTTTTAACTTAAATCCTAAAGTCCAACTTTTTTTTTGAAACCCAATTGCGTACTTGGGAGACTTTTAGTAATCCAGAAAATTTCTTCCTACGTCCTTATTTTAATTACAACCTCACAAGCAATATACAAACCGGATTGGGGCTTGAATATCATAAAACATGGACTTATGATGAAAATCCGAACGAAAAAGTAAGTTCAGATGAATTCCGCATTACGCTACAAAGTATGTTATTTCACAAAATTGACAGGGTTTCATTGCAACATAGATATCGTTATGAATTTAGAAATGTAGATGAAAAAAAACTACAAAGGACCAGATATAGAATTCAGGCTACAATTCCTTTGAATAATCGTTCTATGGAAAAAGGAACAATCTTTTTTAATGTTTTTAATGAATTCATGATTGATACGGAACCTAAACTCAACTTTAGCCAAAATCGGTTTTACGTAGCAGCAGGGTATCAATTTACTAAAAGTCTAAATTTTCAATTTGGCTATTTAACTATTGCAAGGGAAAGCACTGTTCATCGTAGATTATAGTTTTTTATTACCCACAAATTATACTTTTACGATAGAGATATTTAGAGTTTGGTTTTTGGGCTTGAGTGTATTTTTTGTTATTTAATTCATAGCAATATTGGGTTTAAATGATTAGACTTGAAACTCAATCAAATTTACTTTATCATGAGCAGTAGAAGAAAATTTCTTAAAAAGTCTGCTATTTTTTCTACAATAGGAGGGACTTTGGCTATCAGTCAAAAAGCATTTTCATCAAATACCATTCCCAACAAATCAGTTTTACCAATTGTAATTTCTACATGGCAGCACGGGATTGCAGCAAATGAAGAAGCCTGGAGAATATTAAGCACCAGCGGAAATGCTATAGATGCAGTAGAAGCAGGGGTAAAAGTGCCGGAAGCTGACCCGAATGTACGATCCGTGGGTTTTGGAGGATATCCTGATAAAGATGGCAGGGTAACACTTGATGCTTGTATCATGGATGAAAAGCAACAATGTGGTAGCGTGGCTTGCCTTGAACATATAAGGCACCCAATTGCTGTAGCAAGGTTGGTGATGGATCAAACGCCGCATGTGATGTTAGTTGGAGATGGAGCACTGGAATTTGCGTTGGAAAAAGGCTTCAAAAAGGAAAATCTGCTTACATCTGTGACACTAAAGGAATTTGTAAAAATGCAGGAAGAATTGAAAAAGAAAGAGTCTATTATCAACATTGAAAACCATGACACAATTGGGATGTTGGCTTTGGATAATAAAGGAAATCTTTCTGGTTCATGCACAACAAGTGGACTGGCTAATAAATTGCACGGTAGAGTAGGTGATTCTCCGATTATTGGAGCAGGTCTTTTTGTCGATAATGAAATTGGGGGAGCTTGTGCTACAGGAGTTGGTGAAGAGGTGATAAAACAAGCCGGATGTGCGATGGTTGTTGAATTGATGAGACATGGTGCAGAGCCTGAAGCGGCATGCAAAGAAATTGTAAGAAGAATATCGAAAACTAACAATGGCAAAAAGGATTTTCAGGTTGGATTTTTGGCGTTGAGAAAAGATGGAAAAATTGGATCTTTTTCTCTTGTTCCGGGGTTCAATTATGCCTTAAATGATAAAGCAGGAAACAGGATGGTTGAAAGCCCAAATTAATAGAGATTCCCTTTAATTAATATTATTGAGCATTGTGCATGCCGCGATACCGGCAGTTTCTGTGCGCAGTCGATAGTTCCCGATTTTAACAACCTTGAATTGTTGGTCTATTGCCATAGATATTTCATCGTCTTCAAACCCACCCTCAGGGCCAATCAATATCGTAACATCCGATCCCGAAGTGACAATTTGCCTCAGATGTGGTGTTCTGTCATTTTCGAGATGTGCAATAAATTTTTGCCCATTGTCATTTATCGAATTCATAAATGACGGCAGCTTTTTCATGATGGATATTTCGGGTAAATAAGATCTCATAGATTGCTTCATGGCACTGATGGCCTTTCTTTTTATCCTTTCTATGTTTATTGTTTTTCGTTCTGAATGGATAGTTTGGATAAATGAAATCTTATCGATGCCAATTTCAACAGACTTCTCAATAAACCATTCAATACGATCTGTATTTTTGGTTGGAGCAATCGCAATATGAACTGAATGGTTGTTTGGCTCAATTTCAATACTGGATAAAATATAAAAAAGACATTTTTTGTGATTTACATCTGTCAAAGACGCCTGATAAAATTTTCCAAATCCATCAGTAATATCTATTTGGTCACCAGAAATTTTTCTTAAAACTTTTGCGCAGTGACGAGATTCTTCGGGATTTAAGAAATTTTCTCCTTTTGCAATATTCGAGCAATAAAATAATTGCATTAGTTGGGACCGATCAGGGAATTTACCAAGTTAATATATTGTTGCATTGCGTCAGTTTTCGACAACCCTCTTAATCTGGACCAGGAATCATATTTCGCTATAGCTTTAAAATTAAATCCTTCAGGTCGATTTCCATCTACATCTCCTTCGGTTTCTTGCTTAAATAATCCATAAATTTTCAACAAATCTTCATTGGAAGGAGTATAATCTAAAGATTTTATTTCTTCAGTCGCTTTTGCAAAAGATTTGGATAGATCCATTCTTAAATGTAGAAATAAAAGGCCGCATTGGTAAATTGCGTCCTTTGAATAGTTTATTATCTGCTGGCGATTTCAGAATAATCTCTTTTTGGGGCACCAACATATATTTGTCTTGGTCTTCCAATAGGCTCACTATGCGCCCTCATTTCTTTCCATTGAGCAATCCAACCTGGTAGCCTGCCGATACTGAACATTACAGGAAACATTTCTGTTGGAATTCCAATAGCTTTCATGATAATTCCGGAATAGAAATCTACGTTGGGGTATAATTTTCTTTTGATGAAGTATTCATCATTCAGTGCCGCCTCTTCCAGCTGTTTGGCAATTTCAAACTCGGGTTCATCAACTCCCAATCGTTCCAGTATTTTATCTGTTTGGTCTTTTAGAATTAATGCACGCGGATCAAAGTTTTTATAAACCCTATGCCCAAAACCCATCAACCTAAAGTCATCCTTTGGATTTTTTGCCTTATCGAGGAATTTTTTTGCGTCTCCTCCATTGTCGATAATATTCTGAAGCATCTCGATTACCGCTTGGTTTGCGCCGCCGTGTAAAGGCCCCCAAAGAGCATTAATGCCTGCGGCAACAGAAGCATAAAGATTTGCGTGAGAAGACCCAACAATTCTTACTGCGGAAGTTGAACAATTTTGTTCATGATCGGCATGCAGAATGAATATTTTGTCCATGGCATCTGCAACAACCGGATCGATTTCATAATCTTCTGTTGGCAGGCTGAACATCATTTTAAGGAAATTGCCTACATAATCAAGATTGTTGTCAGGATAGTTAGCTCTTATTCCTCTTGCGTTGGTGTACGACCATGCTACCAGTGTTGGAATTTTGGCAAGTAATCTCATGATTGTAAGATTTATTTTATCCTCAGATCTATTTGGATTGAGCGATTCAGGAAAAAATGCAGTTAATGAAGTTGCCAAAGAAGATAATACGCCCATTGGATGTGCGCTTGAAGGAAATCCCTGGAGAATTTTCTTCATATCTTCATGCACCAATTGATGCTTTTTGATATCTGCTTTATAATCATGTAGTTCCTGACTTGTTGGCAATTCTCCGTTAATCAATAAATAAGCAACTTCTAAAAATGTAGATTTTTCAGCAAGTTGTTCAATCGGATAGCCTCTATACCGCAAAATTCCTTTTTCACCATCAAGAAAGGTTATAGAGCTTTGAGTTGATCCAGTATTTTTAAATCCTGTATCAATGGTAATTAATCCGCTTTGTGCTCTTAATTTACTGATGTCAAAACCTTTTTCCTGTTCAGTTCCTTCTACTATGGGTAGCTTATATTCTTTGCCACCAACTTTTAATTCTGCAAAATCTGCCATATCCAATGCTTTTTATTTATCAACTTTATTTTTCTATTTAATTATTCCCTAAGATTAGCGGCAGTCCTTCTTTTCCTCCTCCAACAACTACGACTTTTGCATTAGGAGATTTAGCTAATTCTAATGTAGCTTCAATTCCACGTTGCTTGAGGATCTCTTTTGTCAAACTTGAGTTAATAATTTGATTGAATTTGGCAATACCTTGTGCTTCAATTCTTTTTCTTTCGGCTTCGCTTTTTTCTCTATCAAGTCTGAATGTGTAAGCCAATGCCTCTTGCTCTTGTTGTAATTTCGACTCAATTGCATTTTTTATTTGATCAGGAAGATTTATCGACCTGATAAGAAGTGCTTGCATTTGAATATTATTATCATCTGTTTTTAAAATTTCCTTGGTTTCAGCAACAATTGCATCTTCTACCTCTGCTCTTTTTGTCGAATATATTTCTTCCGCCGTAAATCTGCCCATTACTCTTCTCACAGTTGATCTTACTTCAGGTTTTACCAAAAGTTCGATATACCCTTCGCCAAAAAATTCATGCAAATAGGGTAGTCTCTGATATATAGGAAAAAACCTTACTGAAACGTCAACAGAAACCGAAAGACCACTTTTATCCAATACATCCATTTTTTCGTTAATTAAATTTTCACGAACATTATAAACGTATACATTGTTCCATGGTGCTTTTACGTGAAACCCTGGTTTGAAGCTAATACTAAAATCAGTTCCTCCCTGAAACCTTTTGTACAAAACCCCTCGCTCACCAGCTTTTATAGTAATAAAAATTTCCGATGACAGATATAAAACCATGATAATCGCAATGACTCCTGCAATGATGAAAGGTAAAAATTTGTTGTTTTCCATTTTATTATAATTTTAATTGTGAATTTTAATTTCTGTTATTATAGCAACTAATTATTTATTTAGTTCCTTCCAGACCAAAGCACTTGCACCCATTACGGCGGCATTGGTTTCAATAAGCTTTGAAGGTAATAATTTAACTTTATCTCGATATATTTTTAATAGATTCAACTCCATATGATTTTTTGTTGGTTCAAATAGCAATTTCCCGGCGTTTGCCAATCCGCCAAAAAGGAATATGGCTTCGGGGCTTGTATGCGTAATTGTATCCGCCAAGGCCTGTCCTAAATGCATCCCGGTCAATTCAAACGCCTCACGCGCAATTTTATCTCCTTTTTTTGCAGCATCAGAAACCATCTTAGCCGTGAGCTGGTTAAATGTCACATCTCTCAGTTCAGATTCTTCTATGGAATCGGCCAATAATTGGAAAACAGTTCTTTTTATACCAGATGCTGAAGCATATGTTTCAAGAGAACCACGTCTGCCTGTAACACACATTCTTCCGTTTCGTACTGCTGTCACATGCCCAATTTCACCTGCAAATCCATCGTGACCATATACCAGATCACCATTCACCACCAATCCACTGCCAAGCCCAGTACCCAAGGTAATAATGATAAAATTATCCATATTCCTTGCTCCCCCATATACCATTTCTCCAATAGCAGCAGCATTGGCATCATTTGTTAAAAACATTGGTAAACTATAGTGCTGTTGAAACAATTCAATAAAGGGAATAATTCCTTGCCACCTTAGATTCGGAGCATATTCAATTGTGCCATTATAATAATTTCCGTTTGGAGCACCAATTCCTATTCCTTTAACAGTAATTTCTTCAAATATTCCGGATGTAGCCTTATCAATAGCGTTTTTTAAATTTGTTAAAAACTTATTTAAATCTTTATTTTCAGTAGTAGATATTGTTCCATCTGCCAGACAATTTCCTTCTTTGTCTACAATGCCATATTTTGTAAAAGTCCCTCCTATGTCAATTCCAATTGAAACTTCTTTCATTTTAATTTAGAATTCAAAATCTTAATAAAATCCAGTGATTCGGGTTTTAAATTTTTATTTATCAGGTAATCTTTAAGTAAGATATGTTATCGTGGCACAGAAAATAATTTTTAACTGAATAAAAAAAGATATACAAAATCTTTCAATATATATCTTTCTTGTGCTTTTACTACTTAAAAAGTAAATGTTCAATATCGCCTTAAGAAGAAGTTGAAATATTCTTTTGTTATCGAGGCGCAAAATTATAAAAAAATAGCGGTATTTGACAGGGGCGCTGATAGATTTATGTGTCTGGGGGGGAAATAAAAATGACGGAATTACGGTTCCGTCATTTCAACTTAATGCTTTGGCATTAATAGCAATTTTTTCATTGCTGCTTAATATCGAAATTAAGCTTTTTAGGGGTTATCCTCTAACACTTACTAAAGATGTCAATTTCGTATTTTCTGGCATCTAATGTTATTAACGTAAATAAAATCAGCATGTTTCCATTTCAATTATTTATTTACAGATATGTTTTGTGAGAGCAGCAATATCAAACAATGATTCCATTATATCGTTAATTTAAATAGAATCTTTGAGAGATTATTGACAAAAATATCTTTCAATTTAGACTAATTATTTGTGGTTGTAATGTAGGTTTTGATTAATGGTTAGCGAAAGGGAGGCGGGTTGATCGTCTCCCTTTTTGGTGCGCCGTGCATGATTAATAACAAGATGGTGTAAGTCCAATAACTATACAGAAAGTCAAGGTGTAAATGATGCGGTTACATGGAATGAAAAAAAGTGTAAAGCTTTCTTCCTTAACTTTGTAAACTATGTCTCTTTACCGTACCTAAAGTTGGTCATGAAGCACATTTTACGCAGGTTACCGAAAAGTACCTTAAATACTTGAAGGAAGGCAAGTTGCCGGAATGGGAAGTTTCCAATAAGATTGCAAAGTTCTACACGACTACAAGAGCCTACGAAATTAGCAGGTGATTATTCCAACAATAAATATTTAGCGCAAACAGGTTCTGGGATTTCAATAGAGTTTGTGGTTTGCTTCAACATCCCTTGGTCATCAATAGTAAAAACTACAATGTTATCTGATTTTTGATTGGCTACGAAGGCAAAGTCACCTGTCGGATCAATCATAAAATTCCGAGGTGTTTCACCTCCGGATTGTACTGTTTCCAAAAATTTAATTTTACTATTTTCAGCATTTACATCATAAATGGCAATGCTGTTGTGTCCTCGGTTAGAAACATACAGCTTTGTGCCACTGGGATTTAGATGAATATCCGCAACTTTATTTGTTCCAACATAAGATTTGGGCAAGGTACTATTTCTATAGTAGGATTTTAAGCTGCCATCATTGGAATTTAATTGAAATGCATTTAGGGTAGATGACATTTCTTCGGCGAGAAAGGCCATTTCACCATTGGGGTGAAGTACGAAATGTCGAGGTCCTGCCCCAGGTGTTACCTCTGCCCAAGGTTGTTTAGCGGGTACCATTGTGCCGCTCTTATTATTAAATTTATAAATCAATACTTTGTCAATTCCCAGATCTGAAACATACAAAAAACTACCATCCAGAGAGGGAATAGCTGAATGCGTATGAGGCCCCGTTTGCCTCTTGGGGTCAACACTCGAACCAACCAATTGCAATCTTTGTGAAGAAGCACCAATTTTTCCCTCTCTTGTAAAAGGAAGTATGCTGACTACACCTTCGGAATAATTGGAAACGAACAACCATTTCCCTCCCGGATAAACACTAATATGGCAGGGTCCTTTTCCGTAACTTGGCTGTTCATTGATCAAATTAAGCTTTCCTGATTTTGGATCTATGGCATACGATGAAACAGAACCCCACTCTGGCATTTGGTCAAGCCCCTGTCCGTTTACCGAAAATAGAAATCTTCCCTTAGGGCCAATAGCAAGGAAGTTTGGGTTAAGCTTCCCAGAAATAGTTTGGATAATTTTCAGCTCTTCGGATGATCTATCAAACTCCAAAACATAAATACCTTTACTTTCAGATCCGGCTGATGTTCCAACATAAATGATCTCTTTTTTGCTTTCTTGCGCAATAACAAAAACAGGGGAGATTATTAATACGATTAATAACTGTAATATCGTTTGCTTCATTTTCATGTTTTTTTATAAACAAAAATTATTTTCTTTTAAAAATTGTAAAATAGGAATGATTTTTTTTGAATAACTGGAGTTTGGGAGATCATTAAAATTAATATAAATTGGTAATCTCATTTCATATTCATTTCCTATTCTTTTTATTTTAGCACCCAGTTTTTTGAATCTTCTTATGAGTCTGTGATTGTCGGCTAACATGATACCGGTGAAAATTTTTATATCCAACTTTGCGGCCAGGTAGTACATAATGCCAAGAAGAACAGTGCCAACACCATTCTCCTGGTACTCATCAACAACAGTCAATGCCAGTTCGGCCTCTTGCGGATTGGTCTTTGATCTTTTGAAGCGTCCTACGCCCACCCCAATCATATCATCGTCCTTAATATCAAAAGCTGTCCAGGCTACATGATCCTTTTTATCAGTATTGAGCAGGTCATCCAGTTGCTTGTCAGAAAGTTCTTTCATAAATCCAAAAAATCTATGATAAATGGAAGCCTTTGAGAGTTTTTGAAAAGCAGCTATAAATTTCTCACGGTCGGTTTTCTCCAAAGATTTAAAACATAAAAATGTGTTGTCTTTGACAGGATAGAAAAAGGAATTACTAGTGAAAATATTATAATCAAGCATCTTGATTTTTAGTAAAATTTTCGAATTGGGGATCAAATAAATTCGAAGATAAAGGTAAGTATAATATCTGATTACCATCTGTGTCATTTGAATTGGATTCAATTTTCGTCGGATAATTTTAATTAATTGAATAGAGGATAATAGGTTAAATATTTTTTCAACTTACAAAATGGAATTCTGTAACATTTATTACATTCAGAATAAACTTCATGTTTTATTTTTGCTTCACAATTGGTAATCAAATAATATTTTCTAATGGAAGAAACGATAATAATAATTGGAGGTCTTTCCGCAGGACCAAGTGCTGCTGCAAAAGCCAGGAGGGTTAATGAAAATGCAAGAATTATTCTTTTTGAGAAAACTGAATTTATTAGTTATGCCACATGCGGCATCCCATATTCTCTTTCAGGGATAATTAAAAATCGAGATAAGTTGTTGATAGTAAAGACAGATTTGCTGCGGGAAAGGTTTAATATCGATGTACGTCTGAGGGAACCGGTTATCGATATATTGCCAGATCAACATAAAGTTATAACTCCGGAAGGATCATATAAATACACGAAGTTGATTTATACTGCCGGAGCATCTCCTTTCGTGCCTCCTATAAAGAATCTTAATAAATCTGAAAATTGGACCAATTGTAGGACAATTGAAGAATATGATAAAATTGTAAAGGACATGGTAACTACCGAAAAAAAGAACATCACTGTTCTTGGTGCTGGTTTGATAGGCGTGGAAGTTGCTGAGAACTTAAGTATGATAGGAAAGAAAATAACCTTAGTGGAAATGGCTCCATCTGTGCTTTCACCATGGGATAGTAAGTTCGGCAATATGGCCGAAAATGAACTTATACACCATGGCATTGATGTACACACAAGTACAACAATTGAGGAATTGCAGGTAGAAAATGGACAAATAACCAAAGTGAAGCTTAGCAACGGAAGCATAGTACCTTGCGATTATTTACTGATGGGAATTGGAGGAAGACCAAATACAAGCATGTTGGCTTCAAAAGGAGCAGAAACTATTGGTAATGGTGCATTGAAAGTAAATGCAAAAATGGAGACCAACCTTCCGGATATTTATGCTGCGGGCGATTGTGCCAGTATTATGAATATTCAATCTGGTGAGCATGATTATTTCCCAATGGGTACGCACGCCAACAAAGGAGGAAGAGCGGCAGGTGCAAACGCTGCCGGTGGAGAGGAACATTTTAAGGGTGCCTACAGAACTGCCATTGTCAAGGTATTTGATTATACTTTAGCCAGGACCGGCATGAATCCCAGAGCATTAAAAATGATGAATCAAGATTTTGAATCTACATTAATTATTGCACCGTCAACACCTGGTTTTTATCCCAACCCAAAGGATATAATTATGGAAATTTATTACAACCAAAATACCAGAGTAATTCTTGGGGCTGAGATATTTGGCGAAAAAGGGGTTGATAAACGAATAGACGTGATAAGCACCGCAATTTTAGGAAACCTGACTGTTGATGATTTACCAAATCTCGACCTGGCTTACGCACCACCGTTTTCACCAGCAAAAGATCCGGTGATTGTGGCAGGTTTTGTTTCAGGGAATAAAGACAAAAATAAATTTCATGAAATTGCAGTAGATGATCTATCAATTGTTATTCGAAGTAATGAGAAAGAAAAATATCAAATAATTGATGTACGAACTCCGATAGAATTGGAGAGACAGGGGATGATAGAATCAGCGATAAATATAGAATTGGATTTGTTGAGAGGCAGCCTAAATAAATTAGATAGAGAAAAGCCTACAGTTGTGTATTGCGCACGTGGGCTTAGGGGATATGTGGCAACAATGATTCTTGAAAATAATGGATTCAAAAAATTGTATAATCTCGGAGGTGGATTTAATACCTGGGAAAAACTGGGTATGGAAATTAAGTCGTACTCCACTGAAAATAAATGATTTTCTATAGTTAGTTGTTGTGGTTTATAATTAGGGCTTTTGGGCCCTTTTTATAGTGCGTCGTGCATGATTATAACTCGATGGTGTAAGTCCATTATGGAGGATTGTAGTTTCCAGCCATCAGCTAAGGGCAAGGGTGTCCATCGTGAGGTGGAATCTGAAGCCTGCCTGCCGCCTTTAGATTTACAATCTATTAATAGTCTAAGATTATTACTATTAAGAATGTCCGCCTTAGAGAAGCAGGATACTTTCTTTTTACGGATTATTATCGAAAAGTTGAAATGTAAATTAGGGAATCACCCTGTACCTGCGGCAGGCAGGCGGGAACCGAATGCAGGGTGGTGTGAGAGGACAGATTGGGAAATAATCTCTATCTTCCTACTTGATAAAATGAGAATTCAAAGATCCTTTCCACCTTGTATGCTATCCAACATTTCTAAAATTCCAGTGAGATGTTTATCAATTAAATTCTTTGGATCTTTGCCCTTTTTCATCGCCAAAGAAGCAAAATTAACCAAGAGACTTGTTAACGTAACTTCCGATTGTTTTGCTATACCTTGAAACTCCATTGTCGAATTTATCTTCCCATCTTCATTTTCAATATGAATGATTATTTTCCCTTTATTTCTTTGATCAAACATATATTTTCTAATATTAAATATTTGGCAATAAAATTAATTTCAAATCTTTTCGTAACCATAAGAACGATTATGCTACAAAACTAAATTTAATATGAAGCTCATAGTAATTTTTCTATTTTTGTTGCCATATTTCTATATTTCTAATCTCATAACTCAATATTATTTATGAAAAGCCTACATAAAATCTTGATTTTAATTTTTATCGTTGCGATAAGTGCCGGAGAATATTCCTGTAAAAGCCAAAAGAAAATTGCTGCCGAAGAAGCAGCAGCAGCTCAAGCTCGAAAAATTGCAAAGGCTAAAGCAGACCTGGAAGAATTGTTGAGCGATAACTCGGGACTTTCTCTAAATGAGAAAGAAAGCAGGCTTAAGGTAATTAAGGATTTGAATATTGAAGACCCTGAAGTAAAAGAATTAATAGTAAAGGTTGATGAAAAACTAAATGGGGAGCGAGAGGCATTATTAGCTAAAGAAAGAGCCGAGAAGTTGGCCAGGGAAAGGGAGGAACAACTGAGGAAAGAAAATTCTGTAGAACAAAAAAGCCTTAATGATTACTTTAATTTAATTGCTACTGGAACAAACTTGGCTACAACAAACAAAAATATCAACGAAGCATTAAGTCTCTTTGCTTCAGAAGACACTCCTGTATTAATAATTGTAAGCAAATCTGGAAATATCGTAGATTACGATAGGCCCACAACAATCAGAAAGTATCTGGAATACATGAAGGATCAGAAAGCAAATAGGAATAAGATTGAAAATGTAGTTTACGATGCAGATGGTAAGATTACAGAACTGGAATTAATTAAGAAATAGGTGATCATATAAATCAGAATCAAATGAATAAATTAAGCATATTATTTAGTGCATTATTGTTGTTTGGAATAACCTTAACTGCACTTGCACAACCGGAAATCAGTCCTGAAAGAAAACTGGCTATCGATTCATTAGCCCTGGAAAAAGTAAAAGATTTGGGGAAATATATTAGCATAATAGGTAACAAGGACACACATTCTTCAGAGGCCAGTAGGGTGATCGATAGAGCGCTGGAGCTCTTTGCCGAAGGGAGTCAAATGGGTGTTTCTTCTACGAACAAAAAAGACATCAACTACTACGGAATCAAAGAGTATTTTGAACGATTGATGATGTTGAATTATGATCGTGTAAAAATTGACTGGTTTAACATCCAATACATTAGCGATCTTGTAAAGCAGCCCGATGGTAAGTATGTTGGAGTTATCACTGTCTACCAGAGGTTTACTGGGGAGACTGATGATGGATTGAAATATGTTGATACTACCAAAAAAGATATAACTGTTTACGTAGAAAGAAAGCAGACTCAAATCCAGGGAAGAGTAATTGGCTTCTGGGATGTGCTTTTAGGAGACATTCGTGTTACGGAAACAAAACCAGGATAATCCATAATCAACACTATGCGATTCACCTATTCGATTGTTGTTCTACAATTATTTTGCTCTACAGTTTTTGCACAAGACATAGGATCCTATCTGGGAGACGAAAGTTTTATGTATGCAGAAACTAAACAAATTAACCAGTTTTTTAGACGGTTCAATGCCGAAGAAGATCTTGAAGGGAGAAGGTTGTATGAAGGAAATCCCGACTTCCGGAATAAAACCATAAGGTCAAATTATATAAAAATGCTTTTTGATCGCCAAGATCAAAATATTTCCAACAGACTAAAAGAGGATTTTATTGATGAAATGACCGATGAGGACAATGCGTCTTTTCTTGATTATTATGGTGCCCGGTGGTTTGCAGAAGTTGATACAAAATTTACCTACAAAGGACAAACGCGCACTGTTGTTCTTTTTCTGGAATTAGAAAAAGAGAACCTTGGAATAAAGTGGGTAATTAATAATGTATATTTTTATCCATTTTCTAAACTTTTCTATACAGATTCTACTGCCTTAACAAAGTTCCTGCACCCAATGAGCCATGAGCTTGATTTTATGAATCTGATAAAAGTATTTAATGAGCCGGAAACCGTAGAATATTATTTTGAAGATGAATTCAAACCAGATTTTAAAACTTTATTTCTATATGAACTTAAAAAAGGAAATTTAATTTTTGAAACTGTCGAGAAAGTATCATTTCACTTTTTTCAGCTAAATAACTGGTATTTTCAGATAAAGGAATTTAATCGCTCAGGATATAACACCGGATGGTTAATCTCAAATCTTTCCAAAATACCAGAAGATCAAAAAGACATGCTTCTCAAATACATATATTATGAGAATTGATATGAAAATGCTCAAATATACTTTTTTAGTTTTGCTCACTCTACTTGTAGGTACTTCAGTAGGCTTTTGCCAGGATAAAACTGAAAAAGAAAGTTCGGAAGAATATGAAGGTCAGGTAAGGCAAATGATTTCATTTCTCCAGTTTTCTTTAAATGTATTGGGTGATCCATCATATTCTGTAAAAGACAAAGATGTGATTATCAATGAAAGTTATTTGAAAATTTTCAAAGATAATAATGTACAAATTGAAGATGACCTTGATGAACATCGCGACGTAGTCACCAACAAAAGTGTGCAAGCATATCTGAAAGATGTAGATTTCTTTTTTAAACAAGTGAAATTTGAACTTAATATAGTTGATCTCACCAGCGATATTAATCACGAAGGGCAACTGTTTTTTATAGTTAAATTGATGAGAAACCTCAAAGGGATCACAATTGATAATGACAGTATAGATTCTGATCAGGAAAGATTTATTGAGGTAAATGTTGATGAGGAAAATAAAGATATAAAGATAGCGAGCATTTACACTACCAAATTGAGTAGAAATGAAGAATTGACTTATTGGTGGGCAGGATTAAATGAAGAGTGGAAAACATTGCTTGGCGTAGAAATAGAAATAAAGGAAGGTCTGAGACTAAATGAGGTAAGTGAGTTTTCTGATACAACCTATATAGTGGACGATCAGCAGTACACTGATAGCATTAAAATTATAGATTTTGTAAAAATTGCAGCTGCAAAAGAAGAGATCAACCTTTCGGGAAGTACAATTATTACTGACCTCAAACCACTTGACCAGCTAAAAACACTTCGGAAACTTGATATTTCCTCATCTGACATTACGGATCTGTTTCCAATTAGGAATTTAACAACACTGGAGTTTTTAGACTGTTCCAATACAAAAGTCGAAAACTTAGACCCTTTAAAATATTCCAAATCTTTAAGGGAGTTATACATCAACAATACTCCAATCAGCAGCATTATGGTGATAGAAAATTTTGAAAAGCTCGAAATATTTCATTTGGAACAAACCGTAATTAATAGCCTTCCTACTGTTGATAATTTAAAAAATCTGAGGGAACTGAATTGTGCCAGTACAAACCTTGTCAGCCTTGACTCGATTGAATTTTTGAAATCACTCGAATGCTTGAATTTTTCTAATACTTCTGTTATTGACCTTGATCCTATTTCAGATCTAAATAATCTAAAAACTTTAATATTTACCCAGACCAAAGTAAATGACCTCACACCTGTTGAGGGCTTAGAAAATTTACAAGAAATCAATTTCAATGATACAGAAGTTGATAATCTGATGGCATTAAAAAATCTGGAAAATCTAAAATATATTTATGCTGACAATACAAATATTGAGTTAGCAGATTTTATAGAATTAAGTGAAGTAAAACAAGATGTAGGCATCATTTTCATGTCAGAAGAATTATTGGATTATTGGGATAATATGGATGCCTCATGGAAGGATGTTATCAATAAAAAACTTCAACTAACAGATTCTATTTCCAAGGAACAATTGCATGATATATTAAAAATAAGATTAATTGATATACATGGAAATGAAGATATCTCTGATTTAGAGCCTTTGAAATTTATGCCATTGCTCAAATCTCTAAATTTTTCTGAAACTTCCATATCAGATCTAAGCCCCTTACAATCTTCAATATCTCTTCTGATTTTAAAAGGCATGAAGTCTCAGGTAATTGATATTTCTCCAATAAAAGACTTGGCAAATCTTCAAGTTATTAATTTTGATTCGACTGGGATAGAGGATATTTCTCCGTTACAAGAAATGCATAATATTGATACCTTAGTTTTCAACAATACTCAGGTAAAAAATATTACAACATTAAATCAGATCGGAAAATTTAGGGTAGCTTATTTTGAACATACGCCAGTTACTGACGATGATTTTTTAGGACTTAATTTCGAGGAAGACAGTTCCATTGTTGTATATAAGTCAGATAAATTAAGAACCTGGTGGGGAAACCTTGATGATGAATGGCAAAATATATTTAAGGAATCAAATAATTTACCAAGGAGACCTACCACTGAACAACTACATAAGTTAACAAGCAAAACCTCATTGGATATAAGAAATATATTGCTTGACAATTTAGACCCTATTCCTGAATTTGTTCGATTAAAATCACTCACTTTTAAAGACAGCAGAATTTCATCCTTGTATCCATTGGTGAGTTTGAATAAGATAGAAGAGCTTCATTGCCCAAGAAATCCTATTTCAGATATTGAAGCCATTTCCAATCTTAAGCAACTTAGAGTGCTTGATCTAGACAATACTCAAATTTCTGGTTTGAAACCACTAAGGTCTTTAATTGAACTGCGGGAGCTGAAATTTTCAGGTACCAATGTTAAGGATCTTTCTCCTGTAACTGAGCTTAAAAATTTGGAAGTACTGGAGTTTTCTAAAACTAAGATTAAACAAATAAAAGCACTGGTTGGCTTGCAAAACCTGAAGGTGCTCAAATGCTATAACAATAAGATTTCTCCAAAGAAAGTGGAGGAATTTAAACTTGCAAATCCTGATTGCGATGTAGTTTTCTATTAGATTGTTTAGTGCAATAATTTTGTCCAGAAAAAATTAAATACAAACCATTTCAAAAAAAACACCCTTGTTAATTATGAAAAAGCTTCAATTTTTACATTTGATCCTGCTTGTAATTGTTTCCCTGGTTACAAGCCTAAATTTACTCTCTGCAGTAAAAGTTGCCGGAATATTTTCAGACAATATGGTATTGCAACGTGGCATCAACGCACCCATTTGGGGAACTGCCAACCCTGGAGAAAAAATAGTTGTTGAGATAAACGGATTGTCATCATCTACCCAGGCATCAGCGGATGGTAAATGGTTGATATACCTTCCGGAGTTCATTGCAGGCGGACCTTATGAGCTCAAGGTAAATGGCGAAAATGAAGTGAAATTTAGCGGAGTAATGTTTGGGGATGTTTGGATCGCCTCGGGACAATCAAATATGGCATGGAGGCTTGAAAATGCCAACAATGCAGAGGAGGAAGTAAAGGATGCCAATTACCCGGATATCCGGCTTTTTTACGTACCCAAAAGAGTTGGAAAATATCCAAAGGAAGATTTAGATGGCGGCCAATGGGATGTGTGTACTCCCGAAGTGGCGAAAAGTTTTTCTGCGGTTGCCTATTTTTTTGGCAGAAAACTGCATGAAGATATTGATGTTCCCATCGGCCTGATCAACTGCAATTGGGGAGGAACTCCAGCAGAGGCCTGGGCCAGTGCTGAAATTTTGAAATCATTGCCAGATTTTAAAGCACGCATAGTTGAATTGGAGGATGGTCCAAATTGGGAAGATGATATTTCAGCAAACACCGAAAGGTCAAATAAAAAATCAGACATCATCAAAAATTCATTCAAGGGATTAGAACAAGGTGTCCACAAAATCAACTATAATTCCAATGATTGGCCAGTTGTTATCGTGCCAAATTGGGATGAAAAGTTAGAGGGAATTGTATGGATGAGAAAGATAATTGAGTTGCCGAAAGAATATAAAAATAAGGAACTTCGATTTGATCTCGGTAGAATTTCTTACAATGCGACCGTATACTTCAACGAGGTAAAGCTCGGCACTACCACTTCTCCGAATTTTACAGAGTATACTGTTCCTGCCAATTTGGTAAAATCTGGTAAAAATGTGATTGCTGTTAGATTATTGCATTTCTGGGCAATTCCAAATTTTGAAGGGCCTGAAGAAAGAATGAAACTCTATGCCCCCAATGGTGCGGTATTAGAAGATCTTGCCGGACCGTGGAAGTACCAAACCGGATTAGAGCCAGAATTTCCAAAAGTGATTGGTTATCAGAATTATCCAGCAAGCTTATACAATGGAATGCTGAGTCCGATTATACCATATGGTATGAAAGGAGTTATTTGGTATCAGGGCGAAAGTAATGCTAGTCGTGCATATCAATACAGAGCCTTATTTCAATCAATGATTGAAGATTGGCGAGTGCGATGGGGTCTTGATTATTTTCCATTTTTATTTGTGCAATTGGCAAACTACATGGATATTCCAGAAGAACCTCAGGAGGATGATTGGGCTGAATTAAGAGAAGCTCAAATTATGGCCTTACGTTTACCTAACACTGGTATGGCGGTGACAATTGACATTGGTGAAATGTTTGACATTCATCCAAGGAACAAACAAGATGTAGGTTTGAGGTTAGCATTGGCAGCCAAAAAAATTGCTTACAATCAAGATATTGTTTTTTCAGGACCAATATATAATTCGATGGAGATTAATGGCAATGAAATAGAAGTATCATTCGATCATGTTGGTAGTGGATTGAATATGAAAGGCGAAAAATTAAACAGCTTTCAAATAGCAGGGAAAGATAAAAAATTTTATTGGGCCAAAGCTATAATTGTTGGCGGTGAGGTTTTTGTGTCAAGTGAAAAGGTAAAAAATCCCGTTGCTGTCAGGTACGGGTGGTCGATCAATACCGATGGCAACCTATACAACAAAAATGGGTTGCCGGCGTCTCCATTCAGAACAGATAATTGGACGGGTAAAACAAAATCGAAATAATAATATTCACTAATATAGTTAGTAAATAAACTAATTAAATTAGTTTATTTATATCTAATTTTGCGTCCTTAATTGTTATCGAGGATGTGTACAAGATATACCATTGTGTCAAGTGCAACTGCCCTGGACGCGGAGTTTCAGGATGTACCCATAGAAAATTTTACAATGCTCATTTTGGCTTAGAATTACCAGTAATTAGATCTGGGGAGGATGATAAAATTGTGTCATCTCATTGGGGATTGGTCCCCTATTGGGCACGAGAGCCCAATTTGAAATTTCACAATATTAATGCACTTGCCAAGAATATTGTAAAAAACCATGCCTATCGTATCCCGATTAGGCGAAGAAGATGTCTTGTTCTTGCAAATTGCTATTTTATTTGGGCAAGGTTGACCAATAATAAAAAGGTTTCTTTTGTTGTGTACAGCTCAAAGCATCGGATCATGTCTTTTGCAGGAATTTGGGACATTTGGACAAATAGCGACAATAAATGCATAGAATCTTTTTCAATTATCACAACTCATGCCAGTCAACGTTTACAGGGTTACACTCAGCGAACCCCAGTAATTATTCCTTCTAAGAAGAAAATTCTTTAGGATTTCTACACCCTTGAATGAGATTATGCCAATGCTAAGACCTTCCGATTCTGACACAATTAACTTATATCCCGTATCATCATCAGTAGATAATTTTCATAATAACAAAAGAGAGGTTGTGATGCCAGTTGGGGAAAGAGTTTATAAAGAATATACATATTCTCCACAAGTATATTTAAAATTGGAAGGCATGGGATCTATGAAAGATAACCCTGATAGAAAGCCGGAATTAAAAATAATGATATAACTCTATAAAATTCCATAAAAATAGGCATCTCAAAACCAAGATGCCTATTTGAAAATAATCCTTTTCTTATGACTCTGTAACTTCAATTTTGTCAATTGAATCACCTTCCTGTATGGCATCAATTACTTCCAAGCCTTCAACGACTTTACCAAACACGGTATGATTCTTATCCAAATGCTGAGTATTTTCTCTTCCATGACAAACAAAGAACTGTGATCCACCTGTATTTCTCCCGGCATGAGCCATTGATAATACTCCTCTATCATGATATTGGTTATCACCGTCTAATTCACAGTCAATTGAGTAACCAGGTCCGCCTGACCCATTACCCTCTGGGCAACCTCCTTGAATTACAAAATTAGGAATTACTCTGTGCCAGGTGAGTCCATCATAGTACCCATCTTTTGCAAGTTTAGTAAAATTCTCTACTGTTTTAGGGGCATCTTTTTCGAAGAATTCTACCTTCATATCTCCCTTGTTTGTTTTAATTAGTGCTTCTTTCATTTGCTTTGTTTACTTTATTATTAAATAAAAACTTATATCTAAGACTTTTTAAGATGGTCTCAATCACCGTAAATTATTATTTTGAAAATGGAAATGAAAAAGCCTACATTATTCCAAGGAATAATGTAGGCCCAACTTTATAATATATCCTGCTTTTTTCTACTGCAATACTCCTACAACTTTGAGTTTCAATTTATTTAATTCATCCTTAAACTGATCTAAAGATTTTATTAGGTGAACCTTTTTGTCCTGAAAATGTACCGCTGTCTTATTAAATAATTCTTTGTAATATTCAATTCCTTCCAAAAGGTTTCCATGGAATTTATTTAAATATTTTTCGTTTTTTACAGTCAATGGCTTAGCCATCTCTTCCATTTTATTTTTTAAATAGTCAACATATAAGTTGAGCTCTTTGATAAATATGTGAGGTCGATCTATTCGCTCAATAACATTTGTTTTTCCATAAATATGACTTACCATCTCTTTTAAAGACACCTTCCTGGAGTAATAGGCCAAATTTGGCCCTGGACAAATAGATACGCCTGGCCCATCTTTCTTATCTTCCATTTTATGCTTAATTAATGCGCTTGTTCCCAAGCCGGCACAAATGCATGATTTCTCTACGACTTTGGCAAACTCTTCCTGATATTTTTCATCATCTTCTGCATGAAGTGTTTTCAGCTCTTTTAATTTCAGAAACTGATATTGTCGTGAAGCAACGCAAATTGCCTTTTCTCCATATTCCTTATTGATCTCTATGTATTTTTTTGGGCATGAACTGCCAGGCCTATTTTTATCAATAAGACCTTGTTTTTCAATGTCTTTGGTATTGCCTCTCAAACTGTTGAAAGGGACCCCTAATGGTGAAATACCACTTAAATGCAAATCATCTTCTTTGGCATCAGCAAGTAAGCCAAGTGTATAATTATCAACATTGGTCACTTCCGGAACAAGTAAAAATGGAGTGCCCCATCCTACAGAGTCAACGTCATAGTAGTCCATAAGAAAATTGTGCTCTTCAAAAGTGCCTACACCGCCCTGGGCCGTGATCAACATTTCCATTGGTCGAGAAGGAACTGGTTTCCCTTTTGCTTCCAATGCCGCAACTAAAATATCATGGACTGTTTCCTTTAGCTCTACTCTGTTTGTTTTGAATTCCTCCAATATTGGACCCATCAAATATCCATCAGTAGCAAAAGCATGGCCACCACAATTCAATCCAGACTCTAATCTATATTCTGAAATCCATATTCCTTTTTTAGCCAGAAACTTTCCCTGGATCAAAGCAGACCTGTAATCACTAACTTTCAGTATTATTTTCTTGGACAATACTCCGTTTTCGTTGGGATAGAAATCTTCGAAATTCTCAATATAGCTATAAAGCCGAGGGTTCATTCCGGCAGAAAGAACCAACCCTGAACTTAGGTTACTATTTGCAAACCCCCTGAGAGACGCATGAGCATCATTGTGTTCTTGGGGGAGTTTTTCTTTTCCTTTATAGTTTTCGCCATCCAATTTGGTCATAATGTTTACATCTATCGAACCAATTGGCAGGTGTGATTGCACCCAGTTTTGAAGATCCTTTAAGTTGTTTTGCTGGATAAAATGATTTAATTTCTGCTTGATTTCAGATACGTCAGGAAGCATTTCTATGTACTTCTCCAAATCACCACTCTTTTGGTTGAATGAATTTTTAAGCTCTTCAAACTTGCTTTTTACAACTTCATCTATCAGATTTAAATAAGCCGTAATTCTTTTTGCTCTAAAATCTTCAATTTTATTTGAAATTTCCTGGAATGGAATATCGAATTTTTTGCAATGAAATTCTCTCATCTTTTCGATAAGTATATCATCAACCAATGAAATGGCAGATGAAATTCCATATTGGGCTACTTTTACAGGTGTGTCAATTGTAAAACCTGTCCCCATAACAGGAATATGAAAACTATGTCCATGCGTCATATAATTCTCCCCTTAGTATAGTGAACCCCAAAGTTAATTCTTTTTTAGAATATAATAACGATTAAACTTTGAATAAACAGACAACGATGAATATTCACCTTTAGTTTTAATATTAAAATGTGTATCGCTTTATCATCATTTTGGCAAAATGATAATTATTCAATTTTTTTATAATTATATAACTTCTCATAATACTGATATGCCATTCTATCAGAATCGAAATAAGGCACAACATCCTGCATACTGCTTTTCATAATAGAAACCCATTTTTCTTTATTTTCATAGTATGCAGGAATGATTTCATCTTCAAGAATATTAAGCATATTTTGCAAATCGAGTTGATCTTGCTGATGAATTGGCAAAGATAAATCTACCTGAGGAACGATAAAGCTGTTTACACCATGCTTTGAATACTCAGGAATCCATCCATCGTAAGTTGAAAAATTGATTGACGCTGTCATCGAAGCAGACATACCACTTGTTCCAGACGCTTCTCTGGGGAGTCTTGGATTATTTAACCAAATGTCTGAGCCACATTTTAGCATACGGGACAGCTTTAATTCATAGCCAACTAAAACAGCCACATTTCTGTGTTTCTTGCTAAGATGTACCAGACTATTAAATAGGCTGATTGCATTGTAATCCATTGGATATGGCTTCCCGGCCCAGATTATTTGAACAGGTCGATCTATACTTGAAATTATTTTTTCAAATCTTTCCTCATCGTGAGTAATCATTGCGGGTCTTTTGTACTCTGCGAATCGCCTTGCCCAAACAATGGTAAGAACATCCTTGTCAAAGAGTTGACCCGTTTGATCAGCAACAACATCGAATAATTCTTTCTTTAGTTCTTTTTTACGGCTGACCAATAATTCATCGTCATCATTTTCCAATGCTTTTGTTAGTTGTTTGTCTGCCCAGTATTTTTTGTTTTGAGCGTTAGTGATGGATATAATAGGACATATATCATCAAATTTATTCCACATTTTATTTGATACTTCACCATGTATCTTTGATACCCCATTTGAAATTTTTGCAAATCTCAACGCAACGAGAGAATGATTAAATACATTATCTTTAATCCCTGTGATTTCTTTTACCTCATTCAAGGGTACCCCGCAGAAAAAACCTAGTTTTTCCAAGAGCCTGATATCATGTTTTTCATTACCGGCATCTTCGGGTGTATGGGTAGTGAAAACAAGTTTCTCTTTTAAATTCGCCAAATCTTTGTTTTGGCTGTACAGAGAAAATGCCAGTGACAATGCATGAGCTTCATTTAGGTGATAAATTTCTGTTTCATGTTTTAACAATTCCAATAATTTTGTTCCGCCTACACCTAGGAGTATGCTTTGAGCGACCTTTCCTGCCGGATCAGAATCATAAAGTTTATGCGAAGTTGTTTGAGCTAAATAATCATTTTCAGGTAAATCTGTAGAGAGAAAAAACATTGGGATCGTACCAAATATGTCCGGAGACAAGTAATACGCTTTGACTGCAACAGGATGACTATTAATTTCAATTTGAAAATTGATACCCGTATCTTCCAAAAATGAATAAAGCTTCTCTTGAAATAAGGCATCCATGGATTGGTCTCCTCGGCGTACTTGATCGTAGTAGCCATATTGCCATAATATGCCAATACCAACCATATTTTGTTTTAATTCGTAGGCACTTCTCATATGGGAACCTGCCAAAAATCCCAAACCACCTGAATAAGTTTTTAAGGGTTGATCTATTGCAAACTCCATGCTGAAGTAAGCTACACTTTTTTTATATTTTGGATCAAATGTATATGGATGTTGATATTTTTTTGGTAACGCCATTATTTATAATATTAAAATCTTAATTTTTTTTTGCAAATAGTTGGCAAAATTAGCTTAAAATATGCTTAGTAATTGTGCTTGACATATGAATATTTTATTCATTATTCATTTTACTAGGTTAATAAGGTAATCTCTCGATGAGATTGCTCATTATTAATTGAATGAAAGCACATCATTGATTTTGATTTACTGGAGATTATTTAATCTAAAAGCTCCTTTACGCTAATTTTTTATACACATTAGATAAAGAATCATTTTCGGTTAATGTTCTTAAGCGAGATTATTTGCTAAATAATTGCCAAAGTAATTTTTACCTGCGAATAGATTTATTTTTCTCTTTTATGAGTAGAAAAGATGAGGTCATTTTAAAGCGTAATGAACAGGTAGCAGTTAAATTTTCATTAAAACCCCAGACTCATAATAATGAAATTAGACTTAGTTTGCTGTTATGATCATTATGTTAAATGATAGTTATTTGAAGATAAATATTTATCAAAAAGTTTGTCCAATACTTTTGCGTTAATCGAACTTTTCAATATGTAATCATCAACATTATTAATTACATTATAATTCCAGTTGGAGCTTTTCAATGCAAAGATTTTAATGTGTTGCGTTTTAGCATTTTGTCTTAATACTCTTATTAATTTTTTAACATCATCTAATAATAAATTATCATCAATCAATATCACATCAGGTTTTGCTACTGAAATTCTTCCAATACTATCCTTAACATTGAAACATACATCTGCCGAGTAATTTTTTGACCGAATTCCAATCAATAGATTATAAATTGATGTCATTTCTATTGGGTTATTTCCAATAATTAAGACAGATAATTTACTACTGTTAATACCCAAGGCTTCAATCCAATTTTCGTTTCTTATTGCTGTTGGCGTGTTTAGCATAGCTTCAATGATTAGGTTAAGTACTATTTGCTATAGTTAATTGTAATTCTGATGTCAATAATTTTTTGCCTGCTTAATTTTCTTTAGCAGAAATATAGCGGTTTTGTTTCATGATATCAACTAATAATTTTAAGGAATACGACTTAACAATAAGTAATACTTTTACATGTTATATTTAACTGTCTGATGTACAATTTATTATTGACACCAAAAAAGTATCTAATTTTAATTAAATAATTATTTCATTAAAATTATTGGAATATTTGCCCAGACGAGGATGGAATTGTGTTATAAATTATTGCCCCGCAAATGATGCTCTCCACTATAATTTGGTACGAAAGGTTAAGTAACTTAACTGTAATCTCACTTTGCTCCAATCATGTAAAATGAATTCACCAAATAATTATTGAGGTAAGGTAATTAATGACCAACATTATGGTTGAAGGAATAGTTATTTTATTTGGCAGACAATCAACTAATATTTAATGTTAATATGAATAGAAATTAAATCAATTATTTACGACATAAAATATTGATAATTAGTGTTATAATAAAAACAGATCCTAAATATAGTTAGGAACAAACATTTAAGGGGGCCTCTATTAATTCATTCGCATCAAAATTTTCATAGTGTTTTAAAGGCAAGGAAAATTTATGAAGCCTTATCGGGATAAGTCAAGAAAATTTGACGCAGTAT
>VAPL010111703.1_pt1 | contig 24881 bp, 24 predicted proteins | sample 3395061 | NCBI WGS metagenome assembly VAPL01 (sample SAMN08290444, study PRJNA428436) | hydrothermal vent metagenome | isolation source: Deep-sea hydrothermal vent chimney 2 | place: Pacific Ocean: Juan De Fuca Ridge | depth 2182 m m | reverse complement strand
CTTTTGAAAGGCTTGAGCCGTATGATGGGAAACTATCATGTACGTTTCTTATGGGGGGCGTCTCTACCCCCTTGAGCATGGCGTTAGGCTCGTGAAAATTTTACATAAACTGACACATTAAATGAATGTCGTAAAAATTTAAGATACAGGCTATTGAGAAATCCGAAATTGTGCAAATATAAAAGCATCATCATAATTATCATGTTATTCGTAATGAGTGGATGCTCAGCAATAAAAACCGCTGTTGCAATGATGCAATCTACGGACAATTTTTCACTTCATAGCGAGGGGAATGGTTTTATATTTCAAGAAATAGAATTTTCATCTTTGGCTAATGAGGCAGAAAAATACTTAGATGAATCCATAGCTGTAGTCGAGAGAGAGCAGTATAAAAAATTCGTTAAACCGATAAAAGTATATGCAGCATCTACGTTAGATGATGTAAAAAAATACTGTGGTTATAGGTTGGTATTGGGTTGTGTTATTAACGAAAAGGTTTTTTTATCACCGCGTATTTTAACCCAACCAACTGGCACGCTTTCTCGATTACTTACGCATGAGTTGTCTCACCTGCATATTGATCAACAACTAAGTATGTTTGAGTGGGGGAGTATCCCAACTTGGTTTCGAGAAGGGCTGGCAGTATATGTAAGCACAAAAATGGAAGGTGAAGCTAAATTAGACTTTAAGGAAGCGCAAACAAAAATCAAAGGTGGAAATTCATTTTATCCAAATAAAGAAGGTTCCATTTTATTTCCTACAAGCCATGTAAACTTTGGTCTTTCTCGTTCTATTTTTTATAGGCAATCTGCATCTTTTATTAAGTTTCTTCATTCGAGCAATAAAGCCGGGTTTGAAAAATTACTGCTATCAATTCAGGAAGGGAAAGAATTTTCTAAATCATTTCAAACTTATCTTGGTACAACTGTGGATTTAAAGTGGAGTGATTTTATTGAACAAATTTAATTAAAAATTAGGCTTCCAAAAATATGAATCAGTATGAAAAATGAAACGAGGGGGATGCTTCTAGGCTTAATAGGAGTGAGTGCTTTTGGCTTAACTTTACCAGCAACCCGAGTTGTTGTTCCTTATCTCGACCCCATATTCATTGGTTTAGGCCGTGCTGTTTTAGCTACGTTATTTGCTGTGATAATTCTGTTTTGGTTTCGTCTAGAAATACCAAATAGAAAGCAAATATTTCAACTGTGTATTGTAGCCCTTGGGGTGGTTGTTGGTTTCCCCGTATTTTCATCATGGGCTATGCTGTATGTTCCTGCATCTCACGGCGGTGTTGTTTTAGCTGTTTTGCCTTTAGCAACAGCTTTGGTCGGTGTATTTATAGGAAATGAAAGGCCAAGCCCTTCTTTCTGGCTGGTGAGTATTATTGGCAGCGGATTAGTTGTTTTATACGCGCTTTCCCAGGGTTCAGGGGGAATTCAAAAGGCAGATATTGCATTGTTGGGCGCAATATTTTCGGCGGCCATTGGTTATGCTGTGGGTGCCAAGCTCTCAAAAGACATGGATGGTTGGCAAGTTATCTGCTGGGCTCTCATCTTAGCATTTCCATTTATTATTGTTCCAACCATACACTATGCACCAGAGTCATTATCAAATATTCCAATAAAGGGCTATGTTAGTTTCATATATTTGGCTTTGGTCAGCCAACTGTTTGCGTTCTTTGTATGGTACAAAGGGTTAGCATTGGGTGGTATAGCCAGGGTAAGCCAAACACAATTACTTCAACCATTTATTACGTTATTTGCATCGGCGCTGTTTCTTGGCGAAGTTATTGATATTGAAACAATGGTATTTGTGTTTTTAGTAGTGATTTCAGTGTGGCTGGGAAAACGAATGCCAATAAAACAAAAAACCTAACACATATGAGCCGTTCTTGAGTTAGATGATGGCATAACCCGTAGCTCCAGCGGACATAAACATAAGCAGGGACACCGATAACTTAATAATTTAACGAAAATAACGTAAAAAAAAGTGAGTAAAGTGAATAAAGTGAATAAAGTGTTTTGGCAACAAGCGGATATGAAATGGCGTACTTCCTATCTATGCCAGGAATTAATTCGTTAGAGATGTTTTTAGCTTTGACGGAGCACGATGAAGATTGCTGTTTTTATGGCTAAATCACATCAAATCATCGAGCTCACCGTCCATGTGTAATTCAGTTAATTCAGAAAAACCGCCAATCCATTTTCCCTTAACTATAATCTGCGGCACCGTTCGAGCATGGTCGGTTATTTCTAACATCTCTTTTAAACCCTCTGCAGATTGATCAATCCTGACCTCTTCATAATCGATCTTCCACTTGGTCAATATCGTTTTGGTTTTATCGCAAATCGAGCAAGCGCCCGTACTATATATTTTTACTTGTGTCACCTGAACATCCAATTAGTAGTTGTGTTTAATTGTAGCATGGTGTTAAAAAATAATCCGACCCCGTAACTCACAAAATACAATCGCCACTGAAGATTAACGATATACAAATGCTGGGGAACCCTCGAGAACATATACAATATCTATCGTCAGGATTAATTATGCATTTGTGGTAAGAAAAAACGTTATGCATGGCTGGAAAAATCGAAATAAATCTTCGCAAGACTATCCAATTTCGATCAATTCTGCTTGACTATTGGTTCAATTAATAGCTGGAATTCAGCTACTTATAGGTCCAATAATAGAAATATATTACTCTTTGGCCACCTTTTTAGTAAAAACTCAGGTATACTGCTTTCTTCAAATTTTGGTGCGCATCGGTCTGCACCTGTTTATTGTGGTAATCCTTTCCGATTCACCTCGAAACATAATTGAAAGTTTCCGCCTAGACCGTCCCAATCCATGTGGTTTTGGGTAGGCCGATCTCTGGAGAAGTTCATACGCATGTCATTTGATTCCCTCGGTCTCAGGACCGAATTACTTCGCGCAGTATCTGAAAAAGGCTATCACAAGCCTACCCCGATACAACACAAAGCAATCCCTCTTATCCTTGAAGGACGCGACATCATGGGTGGTGCCCAGACGGGTACCGGCAAAACAGCAGGTTTCACGTTACCGCTATTACAAAGATTAATGTCACGGGAACTCATATCACAAGATAAATTAAAAACAGGACGTCGCACTATCCGCGCCCTGGTCCTAACCCCGACTCGAGAACTTGCAGCGCAAGTTGCAGAAAGCGTCGTTACTTATGGCAAGCACTTGCCGCTTCGTTCCACCGTAATATTTGGCGGTGTAAATATTAATCCACAAATTCAGAAACTGCGTACTGGCGTAGATATTCTGGTCGCTACCCCGGGTAGATTACTGGATCACGTTGGCCAACGCACAATAGACCTTTCAAACGTAGATATTTTGGTACTCGACGAAGCCGATCGCATGCTCGACATGGGTTTTATTCGAGACATCCGCAAGGTCATCACACTGTTGCCCAAGAAAAAACAAACTTTATTGTTCTCAGCCACCTTCTCAGGTGAAATCAAAAAACTGGCAAATGATTTACTTAAATCCCCATCTTTGGTAGAAGTAGCAAAGCACAACACCACATCGGAAAATGTCACGCAAGTGGTCCATCGGGTAGATAAAAGTCGTAAGCGAGAACTCCTTTCTTTCCTGATTGGTTCAAAGAACTGGCAACAAGTTTTGGTATTTTCGCGTACAAAACATGGTGCCAATCGTCTAGCTACACAATTGAAGACCGATGGCATCACAGCTGCCGCGATCCATGGTAACAAGAGCCAGGGCGCGCGCACCAAAGCACTAGCAGATTTTAAATCTGGCAAAATACGTGTACTGGTAGCAACAGATATTGCCGCGCGTGGTCTGGATATAGACCAATTACCACACGTGGTAAACTACGAATTACCCAACATACCAGAAGATTACGTTCATCGTATTGGCCGTACAGGGCGTGCAGGCAATGAAGGTGAAGCCATGTCATTGGTGTGTGTAGATGAACTAAAGCTACTACGAGATATCGAACGGCTTATCAAATGCGAAATCTCCAAAGTGATTATTCCAGGTTATGACCCTGATCCAACTATTGCAGCACAACCCATCAATAAAGGACGTGCCAGCAAACCACGCAACGCGAGCAAAAAAACGCGCAAGCAAACCGTACCACGACGCCGTAGCACGCAGCCGTCACCGTATGCATCCAAAAGTAATAGATCGAAACAAAGTACAGGCCAAAGCCAACAAAGGGGGTATTAAATCATGCAGGAAAATGAAACAACCAAGCTAAGTATAAGTACCAAGTATCGGGTGGTAACAGTCGAGAAGATGGCTGCCCCGGAAGGCATGCCAGGAGATAATTGGCACCGCTATGTGATTGGACAAGGCAGTTCAAGTATTGAGGGCAAAAAACCCGGCACTCTAAAAGCCGTTACTTTGCATGCGGAAACAGTAGCCGAAGACCTGAATTCCAGAACAGGCAAAGGTGGTTCAACCTACGCCCCGCGTAAACGGACTTAATTGTCACTCAGCTTTTTTGTTTTCGTACTTCTTCTTCATTAGTACAAGTCCATTCGCACAAGCACGAGTCGGCAGTAGTGCATAAGTCCGACTCCAGCGTTCCAAAATCGGCTTAAAAGAAAATACCCCCTATCCTTTTTTATCTATCATTTCTCTCAGGCTAGAAAACGGATTAGAAGTGGCCGCTTTGCTCTGATTTTTCTCTTCTTCAACACCATAGACTTCGAGCTGCCGCTGATGCTCATTATCATGGCAAAACAGGCACAACAACTCCCAGTTACTACCATCGGTAGAATTATTATCATGGTCATGATCACGATGATGCACCGTAAGCTCCGAAATATTTTGCCGCGTGAATTCTCGGCTGCAACGACCACAAATCCAGGGATACATTTTCAAAGCCCGCTCACGGTATGAATTAGCGCGCTCGTCCTGATAACGACGGTTTTCAGCTACGATTTGATCGAGCTTAGCATTTGACGTTTTGTTATCATTCATTAGTCACCCTACATCATAACCTCTTATATACTAAATCCAGAATGTCATTCACAATGTCGTTCAAATAGATGACGACTATAAAAGAACAGATAATCGTACTCCTTTCAATAGAAAATATACAGTTAAACATACTGTCCAGCACACCACGCAGATGACCATGCCCATTGAAAATTGTATCCACCAAGCCAGCCTGTCACATCAACTACTTCCCCTATAAAATACAAACCAGATACATCATTACATTCCAGTGTTTTGGATGAGAGAGCGTTACAATCTACACCACCTAAGGTAACTTCAGCAGTTCGATAACCTTCGGTTCCATTTGGCTTAATCGCCCATTTCTTTAACTGAGATTCAATCTCTTCCAGCCGATGATCGGTTATCGTGTGCAGCGCCTTGTCAGAAAAATCGCTGTCAATCAATATTGTTACCAGACGTTTTGGCAGATGTTTCGCTAGCGCCGTTTTTAAGTTAAGTTTTGGCTGACGTTCTTTGGTTGTTTTCAAGCATTCAAATAGTGCCACGTCAGGTAGCAAATCAATATTAATTTCTTCACCCGGCTGCCAATAGGACGATATTTGTAAAATAGCGGGCCCACTTAGACCCCGATGGGTAAACAGTATATTTTCTTGAAAAGATTGCTCATGAAGACGTTGCCCTTGAATACAAACCTTACTGTCGACAGCAATACCTGATAATACGGAGAACTTTTTCTTATCCTCAGGTTGCAATGTAAAAGGAACCAAACCAGCTGAAGTGGGCCAGACTTTGATGCTAAACTGTTCAGCAATTTTATAACCAAAGGGACTGGCACCCAGGGTAGGTATGGATAAACCACCCGTGGCTACAACCAACGACTGGCACTGAAAATCACCTTGGCTGCTGCTTATCTCAAAATGATGATCTGATATTTTATTAACAGCATCAATCCGGGTATTCAGCTGTAGTAACACAGCAACCTGTTTGCATTCGGTTATTAACATAGCGAGAATATCTTTTGCGCTATTATTGCAAAACAACTGACCGTGCAATCTTTCGTGAAATTCGATACGGTGTTTATTAATCAGCTCAATAAAATCCCATTGAGTATAACGACTTAATGCAGACTTGGGAAAATGTGGATTGTGTGAAATGTAGTTTTCGGCACTCACTGAATAGTTAGTAAAATTGCAACGACCTCCACCGGACATCAAGATTTTTTTACCGGCTTTAGTTGAATGATCCAGCACGATGACTTTGCGGCCACGTTTGCCGGCTTCTATTGCGCACATCAGTCCTGCAGCACTGGCACCAATGATAACGACGTCTGTTAGTTGCATCTCTCAACTTTATTTAGCTGGTTTAACAAGGCTGACTCAAAAAAAGCACTTACCTTGCTCAGATTCCAAATCTAAAAAGTATAGGCAGCGTACACCAGTTAAAGATGCTATCATAGGCCTCCCAAAAAGCAAAAGCAGCAACAATTGATATTCACGTGACAATTACTGATTTCTCATCACTACCTTTATCGCCTGAGCTTTTAGCCAATATCCAGTCCCTGGATTACCAGGTCATGACCCCCATCCAGGTACAAAGTTTACCCGCTATTCTAAACGGTAAAGACGTACTGGCACAGGCAAAAACAGGCAGCGGTAAAACGGCCGCATTTGGCATAGGTTTGTTGCACAATCTCGAAACACAAAAATACACAACCCAGGCACTGGTGCTTTGTCCAACACGTGAATTAGCCGATCAGGTAAGTAATGAAATCCGTCGCTTGGCGCGAGCCATGGCCAACACCAAGATTCTCACGTTGTGTGGAGGTAAACCAATTGCCCCGCAATTAGTTTCGCTGGAACATGGTTCCCACATTGTCGTCGGCACACCGGGACGCATATTAAAGCATTTGGAAAAAGGGTCTTTAAAACTGGATAGTTTAAAAACACTGGTATTGGATGAAGCCGACCGCATGCTGGATATGGGATTTTATGAAGATATCATGCGTATTATTACGACCACACCAGATAAAAGACAAACTTTGTTATTTTCTGCAACTTACCCCGATGAAATAAAACAGATCAGTCACGCCATCCAGAAAAATCCTGTTGATATTCGTGTGCAAACATCGCATGACTATAAAAATATAAAGCAGGTTTTCTATGAAATTCAAAAAGGAGAAAGAACAAAAACACTGGTTGCTTTGTTACAACATTATCGCCCGGAGTCCACTGTGGTGTTTTGTAATCGAAAACAACAATGCCAGGAATTGACTGACACATTGTGGCAACAGGGTTTCCATGCCCTAGCTTTGCACGGCGATCTTCAACAAATAGAACGTGACCAAGTATTGGTGCAATTTTCAAATAAAAGCAGTTCGATACTTATTGCAACAGATGTGGCCGCACGCGGACTCGATATTAAAGACCTGCAAGCTGTGATTAACTTTGAGTTACCACATGACCCTGAAATACATATTCACCGAATTGGACGTACAGGCCGTGCAGGTAATAAAGGGCTAGCGATAAGTATTTATATGGCTTCCGAACTACGCAAAGTCGAGGCGATAGAAGAATATCAAAAAAGCAAGGTCAGAATTGAAAAAACATCCTCATTAAAAGCATTGGAAAATTTCAAACTGACGCCATCCATGGTAACACTGTGTATTAATGGTGGTCGCAAAAACAAGGTTCGCGCAGGCGACATTCTGGGCGCCTTAACGGCAAACACCTCACTTCCCGGCAAACAAGTCGGCAAAATTAATATTACTGATAACCATGCTTATGTGGCTGTAAAACGCCCCGTTGCAAAACAAGCGTTAAAGATTCTTTGCGAAGGTAATATCAAAGGCCGCAAATTCAGAACGCGAAAATTACGTTAAATTATAAGCATAATTATACCCGTCTCAATTATGTAAAATGACAGAGAAGCGGCCAGAGACGGAAAAACGCTCACCTAGGATAACCTCTACGCTCCGCTATTTAGCGACTGTACGCGGCTGATTTTGATTACTTCAGTGTTGACCATTTGAGAGTGGAAAAGTTGAATAGACAACATTATGGTTAGGTATTTATTTTTTGAGCAAAGGATTGATGCGCATGAGTTTTAAATAGCCCAATACATCATCAATAAAGAGGCCGAGGAACCCATATATTAATTATATTATGAACAAATAATGGTGTGAAATAAAATAACGGGAAGTTTTTACGTACAAAAAAATTATTTTATGTCTCAAGAAAACCGAGTGATTCCGATAGTGAGTCTCGCGGGGACTTTGGTGACTATTACTATTGATCCAGCTTCTCCATAGAAAAGAAAGTGCCACATATCATTTTCCACACTGGATGATGAATATAAACGCATTCTTGAAACTCAATTTGACAATATTGGGGACGTAGAATAAATCATCTACATATCGCCTGGAAACATCGGATGAATAGCAACACAACAAACAAGAAATAAAAACTATTCTGATTTCTGCAATTGACTCTCCACCCCCAAAAATAGCCGCACTAACACTAAAAAAATTAGAAGGCATCCCTATTGGAAAATATGTAACTTCAAAAATGAAATACAATAATGTACGTGTGCTTTTATTATATCACATGCTGGTAAAGGTAAATCACACACTAAAAGAATATCAACAATGCAATAGCGATCTAGCAATTTGTAATCCTGTATAATAAATAATAACTTTCCGCTACCGATTCGACGCCGACTAAAATTATTATTTTAGATACATAATTACTTTATATACAACACGAAGTTGGTTACAACTATAACAAAACATCCGAGCTTTTTAGTTAACTTTGATTAACTTTGGTTATAGACATTTTTTTATAAAATTTAATAATTAATATCTTGTTAAGACTATCCGATAATAATGGAAACACAAAGAAACTGCTGCTTTACTTTCAACTTACACGATGCAGTTTTAATTTCAGGTTTGGTTAAGAATCATGGTGTATCTATGGCATTAGGAAGTCTACAATACGGAAATTCGTCACAAAATACCCCACCTTTGCAATTCGATATATCGTCTGCTTGTGGTGCGTTTGATTGTGTTTCAGACATTGAATTGAGCTTCTTAATACCCTCTACCAGTTCTGTAGACCTGGATCCAGGTGACTGGGGAGAAAAAACGACAGACTATCTTGCAAGACGTGTTGCAAGAACACCTGCTGACCTGCGAAACCATGTGCAAAGAATTAACCTGCACATAAAATTACAAGACAAGGAAGGAACATACAGCGCGTTACTGGATTTATTTATCGCTGTTGGAAAAAATGGAAAAACACTTAAAACGAGAATGCTAGGTAGATCAAAAGCGTTACTATCCAAGCACAGATATGACGCTATGAAGAGAAAGTTAAAGCAGGGAATAAACGGATTAACCGTCATGCCATTGGCCAGTTATTCTGTACTCGGAATGGGCTTGACCGGAACAACGCGCTTAACCGAACACCTGTTGTAACAACCTTTATAGTATGCATCAGTTGATGTATCAAAATTAGATATATCAAATTTATTACACAAATAATATTAGAAAATCACTGAAAAATTAATGAAATAGTCGAGGGAAAAATGATCGCCAAACGAGATAATTATTTACGTGTATCAACTATCGGATTGAATCAACAGTCAATCAATGCATTACGCATATTTTTTCGTGGTCCTTGTATGGACAGCTATGTTTTGTCTGATGATAAAAACGCCGATGTCAGTATAATAGATATGGATATCTATGATTCAAAACAGGTATGGAAAAACTATCGTAACAAATACCCGGACAGACCCACCATATTAGAATCAATTAAAGAGTCCAATGTTGAAGATGGTGTATTTTTACGGAAACCTATCGACAGCAAATTACTAAGAAGTGCCCTGAATGCGGTACGAATGCAATTGCAATCCATTTCTGGCAGTGAACCACAAAAAAAAGAAATACGAAAAACAAATAAAAAAGTGCAAGAGTCTTTTGGCATCAAGAAAGATATTTCAAAAAAAATTATTTCAAAAAGTAATGTATCTGCAAATATTTCAGACAATATTCCGAAATATAATAATAATATTCAAATGGATAGAAATCAGAAAAATAAAAGGAATTCCGAAGCACCGAGACCCGACAAACGTTCTCTTTCGTTGGTAGAAAAAATCAGGCGAACTGACAACGGAAATCTTGCCGCAAAAAATATGACGCAGCTAAATACTAAAAAATCAGCGCAAAAGAAAATAAAAAGCATTCCCAGCACTAATAACACTTTGGACACTGACACTAAAGTCCTTAGCCTGATAAAGGAAACACCCCCCCCCCGGCGAATTAATTTAATTCCTGCAACTAATCCAACAATAAAGATAGGAAAAATAAATCCCGAAATTATGTTCGATAAAAATGTAGATAAATATATAACCGAAGAAAACGTTACTGATTCAGATACTGATACGAAAAAAACCCTCAACGCTACTTCTAATGAAGTACCGCTAATGGATGGGGGCTTCAATCTTAAAGATCAAAACCTAAGTTTACCAAAAGATAATTTGTTACCTACACCTATAAAACTAAACATTGAAGATGCAGTAAAAAGATTAGAAGAATTAGACACTTCCCCCGATACACACACAAACCTCAACACTAATTCAGAAATTGAGGATAAAGAAGGAATATATTACAACCCTGGCAGCTATCTTCAGGGATATCTGAAAGAAGCATTTAAACTGGCACAACTAAGTAAAAAAAATGTACTGGTACAAGGGTCATTACTGTCAATTATTGTTATGTATGAAACAAAGCAAGTATTTTTAAAACCTGGCTCTGAGTCCTCACTAGCAGTAAGTGAACGCTCATTGTTTGCACTCAGTAGCATACCTATAACACGAGAAAATATAAAAATATTAATGTTGTCTGATTCATCTGATGAAATATGTAAGGAAGACGGCTTGTTGTTTGACTACGACCCCTTTATGTGGAAACTGGCTACCCGGGCATCGCAAGGCCGTATTCCTGAAGGAACGGATTTAAACAGACATATGTATTTGGGGAAAATGCCTAACATTCCGAAACCAAAATTATCTGCCAATGCGTTGAAAATAGCATCACTGTGGGCCGAAGAGCCTTGCACCCTTTCGATGACGGCACAAACGCTAGACATCCCACAACGTGAAGTATTTATCTTTCTAAGTGCTGCCTGGGCGCTCGATTTGCTAAAATTCAGTAATTTATATATTGAACCAGAATTCAGGATAGGCGGTATGGATAAATATATAAAAAAACAAGCGTTAAAAAAAGATGGTCTGTTCAAAAAAATGTTAAGGAAAGTACGGTCATCACGACAATAAAAATAACGTAGATATTTTTATTGTATTTTTATTGTGTAAGACTATTATGTAAGATTAATTACACATTTTCCTTTATATATTTCCTAGTATTATTGTGTCCCAATAATCATTCATTATAATGATGCACCAAGAACAAGCCGAAAGCCCTGAAATATCTGTCGATAGACTCGACAGACTCTACGTTATGCCTACCCCGGCGGGCGCCTATTTTGCAGTATCCCGCCCCCAACCGGACCCATGCAGAACGTTATTAACCACCCTTTTGCGATACAAACAAAGCCCATTGTTGACGCTAGAGGATCTGAAAACCTGGACCAAATCAGATAACGACACAGATGCCATGGATTTGCTCAGGCGTACTCAAGCAAAAGGCTGGCTCCAGGGAACGGATTCATCGCTAAAAGTACCTGGTGACGTACTCGAAGATATATTACCTGACCTACTTGCACCGTTATCAGTCGAAGGTAACGCGCTACTTGCTGATCACCAGGGTCTTTATCTCGCAAGTTGCGGTTTTCAGCAACAACTTGTTGATGAACTTTCAGCTTTAACTGCTGACCTTGCCTCATTGCAAGAACGTCACTTGCGCTTATTAAGCAACAATTTGGATTTACAAACCAGTGCCTGGGCGCTAGTTGATGCCGCGGGTAATAGTCAAATAGGTTTCTGGCCACTATATATAGGTCAGCACCGATTTGTACTGACAATAGGCGGCGCACCCAGTTTGAATCAACCGGAACTCACCCATTTGATTTGGGCGCTGAGCATTCGTTACGGCGAACCACAATAAACTTTTTATTTATTAATGATAAAAAGTTCACGCGCCCATAATCATCGCTAATTAGATAAAGAGGAGGATAATATGTCTGATGCAGTTGACTTTGAACAAATAGGTCAATACGCTAAGCTTTTTTCAAAATTAACGCCTGAAAAAGAAGCAATATTAGCCGAAGCGGGATATAAAATAATGCCCCACTTACCCGGGGTAACAGATAGATTTTACGCCAATCTGCAAAAGGTGCCAAAAGCGGTACCTTTTATTGAAGGAAAAATCGATTATTTGAAACTAACTCACCTTGCCTGGTTGAAAACAGTTTTTTCAGGTAAATATGATCAGTCCTATGTAGAAGCAATGTATCGAGTTGGTTATGTGCATGTACAAGTCAACTTACCCGTTGAATTCATGTCTGGAGGGATAACACTGATAACAAATGAACTTATCCTTATTGTTTCAAAATTATATGCGGACGAACCTGAGAAATCTATTGAAGTCTTGAGTGCGATTAATGCATCATTCGGATTTTCTTTGCTGGTTATGCAAGCCTCATATCAGGCATCGGTCTCGGAAGTGCTAAATCGCGTTTTGTCTATCACTGGCATGAGCAAAGTATTATTTGACAACTTGGCAGCGGCATATGATTCTAAAGAGCAAACTAAAACGTAAAAAAATTAATTACACAACTTAATACTTATGTTAAGAACATACAATAATAGGAGTCATAGCAATGAGAAATGAAATGATTAGTTCGATTTTAAACGAGCTAAACGGAACCTCACCTGACATTGAAGCATCAGCCGTTATCTCCACTGACGGATTAATCATAGATTCCGCGTTACCAAGCTCACTTGACGAAGACCGCATGGGCGCAATGAGCGCGGCCATGTTATCACTCGGTGACCGAACTGCAGCCGAATTAACTCGCGGGCGACTCGATCAGATTTTAATTAAAGGTGAAAACGGATACGTTTTAATGACGCAAGCAGGTGATGAAGCAGTGGTCACCGTATTAGCTAAACCAAAAGCAAAATTAGGTTTGATTTTTCTAGATGTAAAAAGAGCGGCGGGGGGTATATCTGATCTTCTTTAAATTAGAGAACATATAAGCATACATTGCAATATTAAAGATTATTACTTGGATATAAGTACTGACCACGCCCAGATATAAATGCGATTAAGCTGGCGGCACATCAATATATTTAAGTAAAAACTATTCCCCTAAGCCAATTCATCATCTGCAACCCGATAACGCGGATCCTCCAGCACGTTGACTTCAACCAGATCACCTGCATTTTTTAAGAGTTTTCGGCACTCTTCGCTCAAATGCCGCAAATGCAGTCGTTTTCCAGCTTTAATGTATTTTTCTGCAAGGTTGTCGATGGCTTCAATCGCGGAGTGATCTGCAACGCGTGAATTTTGAAATTCAATAATAACATCTTCAGGGTCATTCTCTGGATTAAACAGATCTAGAAAATTCTTTACCGATCCAAAAAATAATGGTCCGTTAAGCTCATATACTCGCGATCCTTTTTCATCTTCATAACTTTTCACATTAATATGTTTTGCATGTTCCCATGCGAAAGCTAAGGCAGACACGATGACACCGACTACCACGGCAACGGCAAGATCAGTCAACACCGTCACACCAGAAACCAACACCAAAACAAACGCATCCGCACGAGGAATCTTTCCCATAATTCGCAGGCTAGACCATTCAAAAGTACCGAAAACAACAATGAACATAACGCCAACTAGTGCCGCCATCGGAATCGCTTCTATCAAGTCAGACGCAAACAGAATAAAACATAACAAGAAAATCGCAGCAGAAATACCAGACAACCGGCGGCGACCACCGGAATTAATATTAATCATACTTTGGCCAATCATGGCACAACCACCCATACCACCAAATAGTCCAGTTACGCTATTAGCAAGCCCCTGCCCCAAACATTCACGGTTACCACGTCCACGTGTATTCGTTATATCATCGATTAAACTTAAAGTAAGCAATGATTCAATCAATCCCACGGCTGCTAAAATAATGGAATAAGGCAATATAATCATCAGGGTTTCCCAGCTAAAAGGAATATCAGGAAGATGAAAACTGGGAAAACCACCTTCTATTGATGCCAAATCACCGACCGTATTGGTATCAATATTAAAATATATAACCAGCAGAGAAACAACAATGATTGCGGCTAAAGAAGAAGGAACTATGTTGGTCAATTTAGGTAAAAAATGAATAATAGAAACAGTCAGTACAACCAAACCAAGAAAAATCCATAAAGGTGTTCCACTGATCCACTGCCAACTACCATCAGGATGGTTCACTTGAAAATGGGGCAACTGGGCAAGAAAAATAACAATGGCAAGACCATTTACAAAACCGAGCATCACTGGATAAGGCACTATGCGTATATACTTACCCAGGCGTAACAGACCCGCACTTATTTGTATCAGGCCCGTTAGAACAACCGCAGCAAAAAGATATTCCACACCATGCTGAGCAACCAGGGAGACCATAACAACTGCCATCGCCCCAGTCGCACCGGAAATCATGCCAGGGCGACCACCAAATGTTGCAGCCAATAATCCCACCATAAAAGCAGCATAAAGGCCTACCAAGGGATCAACACCCGCGACAAATGCAAAGGCCACCGCTTCTGGCACAAGTGCCAGTGCAACTGTCAGTCCTGAGAGTAATTCATTTTGGAAAGAAATCCGGTTGGCACGACCTAATTGAAACATGGATACCCTCTAAAAAGCTCAGCATTCTAGCAAATATCATGTTTTAAGTGAAATATATAACAACTTAATGTGAAAAATATAAGAAAATCGCCTATCTAAAGGCGTACGTGCACGTTTTGTCAACCGATAACTCAATCTATCGTGAATGCGACACAATCTCTTAATTGGTAATTCTTCACATTCTAAAAGCAAGCAAATCCAAGCAACCAGCAACCCTAGCCAAGCCTAATTCCGATTCTTAATTAATAATAGGGGGAATATCTATATTGGTAGAAGCTTTGTAAAACCATCGTTGACATAGACAATGATGCTGAGTTTACTAATTTATGCTATGCCGTTACCAAGCTGTCAAATAACAATAAAAGGAGGTCTAGATATGATTATTCTAAAGCAATTGATGGTAGTAGTGATTGGTGGATTATTAATAACATCAACGGCACAAGCGGATTTATGCACAAAAGTCCGCGACCTGTCTACCACTCAAGAAACCAAGGATCAGATTGATTTCTATGAAAATAAAATAATGAAGGAAACAGAATACTATGGAAATCGAACATGGAACGAAATCATATTGGAATGTAATCGTAAACGTGATACCAAGGGGAAGGAAATAACAAATGCCCTATCTAATCCTGGTAATAAACAGTTAAAAAATCAGTTACTAAAAATCACGCTAGAACCTAAAATTATTCGTGGCAAATATAACTTCTTTGGCAATATTGCCAGTCAGTTGAAATACACATACATTCTCAGTAAAGAAAAAGGGTTATGGACCATGATCATCCCCTATAACCCAATCATGAACGAAGTGGTGAAAGACAGAGTCGACTTTTATATGGGTTATCGATTTGTTTCAACTCCTACCAGTATTGAATCGAGTAAAGAAATCGGCGGCGTGAATGACTCTTACGCCGCATGGACATTGTATGAGAAAGATCAAGTAGATTTAGCGACAAATACTCTGAAAACTACAGCCAAACCAATAGCCGAAACGCTTTGCACTACATCAACATATTTCTCTGGAAAAAAAGAGAAATATAAAGGTAAAACCGATGAAAACTCAAATAAGCGAGATAAAGAAAACAAGCATATCAGCCTGGGTAAAATACAATACCGATACAACGTCACCACATTGAAACTAAGTGATAATTGGGATGAAGGTTGCCGTGTTAAAAAATCTGTGGATTTATACTGGCTTAAAACACCCGGCACAACAAAAGTAGAAAAAGTTAAACCGCAGGAATGGGTATTGGATAACTTTGTTCGTGTAGCGGAAAAATACTGGAGCACACCAAATAACTTCACGCTTAAACTTTTACTCAAAGGAGTTAACGAAAAAACCTTTACTGCCAAAATACGTAACATGCTGGATGACAGCGATTATTTAACGATTCGATTTGCTAATAAATTTATGCCTTACAAAAGCAATCAAATGTATAAATCGAATATTATACAGTTCAATAATTTTTCCACTATGACGACAAATGGCACCTATTTTCATGAAGTTGGCCATGCCTTTGGTCTAGATGATGAATATAGTAACGATAATAAGGTAAAAGCCTGTGAACATACGCAATACAACAATAATTCAACTGACACATACCAAATGTGCACAACAGGCGCTGGAGAAACCAGAACAATATACCACTTTATAGCGCTATCGAGGTATATTACAAATCAAAATGCATGCAACAAAGACAGCGAATGCAAAACCGGCGAATGGTGCGATGCGGGCATCGACTTCACAAAGAATAAATGCCGGGCATTACTGAATGACGGAGCAAGTTGCCCCTTAGTTGGTGGTGGCCACGCGTGTAAATCAGGACACTGTAAATTTGCCAAGTGTTACACTCCTGCTTCAATCAATATGGGCGACGCATGTTTCGTTAACGATCAATGCAAACAAGGCAAGTGTAATAATGCTGTTGATGGAACCAATGGCATCTGTGTATGTGACCAGGATAACCAATGCGGCACTGGCCAATACTGCAATAAAGGGTTGGATTTCACCAAGAACACCTGTAAATCACTAAAAAGCGACAACGAATCATGTGCGCTGGTTGATGGTGGAAGAACCTGTCAATCTGGTCATTGTAAAGCCGGTCGTTGTTATACACCCAATTCTGTTTCTATGGGTGATTATTGTTATGTCAACGAAGCCTGTTCCAAGGGTAAATGCAGCAGTATTGATGGCACAAAAGGCACTTGTGTTTGTGACAGCGATAATAACTGTGGCTCAGGCTTTTGGTGCGATAAAGGACTCGACCTAAAGAAAAACAGTTGTAAGCAAAAACTTGACAAAGGTGAGGTTTGCGGTACAGTCGGCGAACTCGGTGTGGGCCACCGATGTAAATCCAACAAATGTAAAATATCCGGTGTTAGCACAAAATTAAAATGCAAGTAAACCACGTCTTTGCAAAGCAAAGTATGTGATCTCTCAAGAAAAGAGTACCAGTAGAAAAGAGTACCAGTATCTTCTGTTCTACTCTTTTCTTGAACAAGCACTATAAAAGCTGGATAACCCGTACTAACAAGTACATAGATTATGCGACATGATATTATGTACTTAATATCATGAGTAAGTTAGTAATTAGCTCCAGCTACTTGGCATTTAAATCTGAGCATTTAATTCTTAGCATTTAAATAGAGCGTCTCTACCTTTTGCCGTGCCCAAGGCGTTTTGCGCAAAAATTTAAGGCTGGAGGATATACTCGGATCGTTAGTGAAACATTTAATATTGATACGACGACCTAATTCTTCCCAACCATATATTTCCTGCAACCGCGTAACCACCATCTTCAATGTCACGCCGTGCAACGGATCCTGACTGCGTTGTTTATCCATTTAAACCAGTACTACCATTATATATCTTTATCTTTTTTCAAATCGGCCTTTTTAACACGGATCCTGTTTCCGGCCACATCTTTACCGTTAAGACTCTTCACTGCTGCCTTGGCATCACCCGGCTTGGGCATCTCAACAAAACCAAAGCCCTTGGAACTGCCCGTCTCTTTATCCATTACCACAGAACAAGACTGCACAGCACCGTAAGCTTCAAACATAGCTCGGAGTTCAGCCTCTGTAGTAGCGCGCGCGAGATTGCGTATAAGTAGCTTCATTGAGTCATCGGGTAAATAAAAAAATCAAATCGTTTGCAATAATATCCGAAAATTGTAATTTATGCACTCTTTACCCATCGCGGATGGGTCTTCCCTACTTGTGTAAAACCCATTAAGCACCGCCAATTTCATAAATCACAAGCAATTTAAAACTTTCACCTGCACTGATGTCAACTGTATCTTCAGCGGCATTTGCCGATTCAACACACAGCATTTTTAAGTATCCGTCTTTACCCAAATCACCCATCCTCTCTGCAACGTCTTTCCAGGGATTCCAGACAACCGTTGACCGACTACCCTGTTTTTTAATGACTATTTTTCTTTTTTTATCATCGATGATGACATCATCTGCGGTTTGCAAATACACTCGATCAACTTCTGCTTCAATAACAACCGGACCTGTTTGCAATTTACGTTTGAACCCATCTGTTTTATCGAGATAGTCCTTGCCTTCTAATCCATACACACAAGTGTTAGTCACATCATCAACGTTAAAGTAGGTATGCAGTGCCTGCCCGATGGTAATGGGTTGATCGCTATTGTTAAATGTAGTGAATTCGATTGTTAAGGTATTAGCGATCGTTAAGGTGTATTCAGCAACAGTTGCCGTTGGCCACATGTTCTGAATATGATCATCAAGCTCACTGGTATCCAGCTTGAATGTAATTTGTGTTTCACCCGCCGATAATTGCTGTGTATTAGTTACCTGCCATAATGTAGTACGAGCAAAGCCATGTGCCGGATAGGATACATTACTTTCATGAGCCCCAAACCAGGGCCAACAAACAGGCACCCCGCCTCGTACTGACTTACCAGGTACGAATGTTGCGTCTTCCGATAGCCAGATGACCTCTTCTTCTCCTGCGGGCACCCAGCTCAGAAGATGCGCCCCCTGCAGGCTGATAGTGGCACTCGCCTGATCATTTTGTATTTCAATTATCGGGATATCGCCTTTACCCGCTATAAAACGGAGAGTGTGGTTTCCATTGCCGAATGAAAAGTTATTGTTTAACTGTTCTACACTGCATGTTGTCATACTATCTGGATTACTCATTTTGAGTTAAAAATTTGTCTAGCGCCTGCTCATAATTCGGTTGGCTAAGGTAAAAGCCTGCATTATGATCACCTGTTAATTTATACAACATCTTTGGTTCATTCGCTGCTCGAAATATTTTCTCACCCAACCGAAACGGAATAATCTCATCATCAGGACTGTGAATATACAATACAGGATAGGTGATTTTTTTTATGCGCTCCTCACTATTAAAATTAAAGCGAATATAAATAAAGCGAGACAGCAGTGGAAAAATAGACTCAGCCATATCGTTAGCCGAACTAAAGGTAGACTCCAGAATTAATATGCCCGCTCGCACGTCGGATGCCAGTTTTGCGGCAATAGCACCCCCAAGTGAACGGCCAAATATGATAATATTTTCGGGTTCAATATTTTTTGTATTCGTCAAATATTGCCAGGCAGAATCGGCATCCAAATACATGCCCTGCTCTCCCGGTTTACCCCGGCTTTTTCCATAACCACGGTAATCAATAATAAATACATTAAGACCAAGCCGATTGAAAATCTTTACAGAGTCACCTCGATGCGAAATATTGCCCGCATTTCCATGAAAGAAAAGCAAAGTACGTTGCGCCCCTTCATGCGGTATAAACCAACCATGGAGTTGTATATTGTCTTTTGTAACCAGCAAAACATCTTCATACTCAAACCCCCAATCCTTAGGAGTTTCATTTAGTTCACTTATTGGGAAAAAAATCATGCCGGGCTGCCGCACATACATTAACCCACTAAATGCAGCTAATGAGACAAACAGAATAGCAAACATGCTTAATATGTTATTCATAATTCGACGGGTAGACTCCAATAACTTTCTTCGAACTTAAATGACTTGCGCCTTATATTCCAATACCATGCTTTTTTCTATAATGATATGTTAAAGCTAAATAGATAAAATGTTTTATCGTTTCAATTGGTAATTTTTTATTTATATCTAAAATAATACTCCTATTGTCATCGTAATTCAGTTCTGGATAGACTTCTTTGAACTCAGAAACCAAGCTTGTTTGGCAATGAACAGAAATAGCGCATTTATTTTCACATGCTTGAATATTAGATAGCCTAATAGTTGTGCCACTCTTAGGCTGATTCGTTAAATAACTTGGACTATCCCATTTCAGGGTCTCGTTAATCTCTCCGATTTCATCATATTCCTCCGCAATACGAAAAATCAATTCACGAAGAAACAACAATTTTTCACTAATATTTTTTGGAAAAGTGCTAAATGTATTTTTAACTTCCTTACTTTTAAACTCGTGATACTTCATTACCTTCTCTATATATATTAAAGCAGCGCTTTTTGCTGTCCGAATTGCAGGTGATTGTTAGAACATTTTTCATTCACTGACGCATTAATTCATTCTGATCGGTGTGTTCAAATAACTTTCCATAGATCTCTACAATTGTCGTTTCCGAATACGATAATTTACCATTTCCTACTGTGATCCGGTGACGAAACTCTGTAGTACGTGCATTACTCTGCATGAAAGGTGACTGAATAATTTGCCAGTCTTTGTTGTTAAGGCCTGCGGAAACTTCTAAGACAATACTGCCGTCATCTTCTTTTTCACCATTGTGGTCTCCACCCGCAAGCACGCTCACTGCACGGGGAATGGCCAGGGAATGCATAATGATCCTAGCTTTCGCATCCCACATCCAGTAGCCAGTTTCATCGTGAAACACCTTATCGTTTGATTTGCGTTGAACGATTTGGCGATAATGAATGGCCGCTAATACCTGCAATTCAGCATTGCTGACATCACCGATGGCGCTGAAGGTAATGGTTTCATAATAAGGATTATTTTCAGCGCCATCTGGTTCAGGTGCAACATCGATACCTTCATCGCCTTTCCAAATTCCAATTAATTCTGTTAATGGGCCGTAATCTATGTCTTTATCGGCGTTCATTTCTTGTCCTTATTTGTCTGTCAGTTTGTGCCGGTTTTATCTGCGTCTTGGTAGAATGCCCTTCGGGCTAGATAACAATTGATATTAAAAAAAGTCCATTTAGTATTTAATACCAGAAAACATTTTGCCTTATTTTTAGTCTTTCAGGTTTACCTAATTCTAATTTTCATCGCGTTGTAAGTCCATTAATTCCCTTTTCCAGATCTGACTTGATGTCATCTACCTCTTCCAGCCCGACCGCAACTCGGATGAGTCCATCTGTAATACCTGCCGTCGCTTTCTCTTCCACAGACAAACGCCCGTGTGTTGTTGTCGCAGGGTGTGTAATTGTTGTTTTTGCATCACCCAGATTGGCAGTAATGGATAAAAATGTAGTGGCATCAATTACTTTCCAGGCGGCTTCTTGTCCGCCGGGGACTTCAAACGATAATACCCCACCGTGTGCGCTTTGTTGCGTGTTAGCCAGAACATATTGAGGATGCGATTCAAGCCCGGTGTAATTGACCTGCTTTATCGTTGATTGACCCTGCAACCAATGCGCGAGTTCTAACGCACTTGCACTGTGTGCTTTCATTCGCAATTGTAATGTTTCCAACCCCTTAAGAAAAACCCATGCATTGAATGGACTCATGGTCGGACCGCATGTTCTTAGAAAACCGTATACCTCTTTACCCACAATCTCCTCTGAACCAATAATAGCACCACCAGTACATCGCCCCTGCCCGTCCAGGTATTTTGTGGCCGAGTGAACAATGATGTCCGCGCCTAATTCCAGTGGACGCTGTAACGCGGGGGTACAAAAACAATTGTCGACGACTAACAGACAATTTTTAGAATGGGCTAAATCAGCCAATGCAGCAATATCTGCAACTTCGGCTAATGGGTTTGAAGGTGTTTCCAGAAAGAGTATTTTCGTTTCGGGTCGAATTGCTTGTTCCCAGGCGGATAAATCGGTTAACGGTACAAAGGTAGTATCAATGCCCAATTTTCCTAAATAATTATTAAACAGTATGACGGTCGTGCCAAATATTGCGCGCGATGAAACAACGTGGTCACCTGTTTTTAACAGGCCCAGGCACGTTGCCAGTATGGCCGCCATGCCCGAAGAGGTCGCTACACCACGTTCCCCACCCTCTAACGACGCCAACCGTTGCTCGAAATTCCTGACTGTTGGGTTAGTAAAACGCGAATAAATATTGCCGGGTTCGTCTCCGCTAAAACGAGCGGCCGCTTGCGCAGCGTTTTCGAATACGAAACTGGATGTAGGGAAAATAGGTTCGCTATGCTCACCTTCCGGTGTGCGTGAATGGCCCACACGTACGGCACGTGTATTAAAACCCTGTGAATCCAAGCTGTTGTTGAAACTATTGTTGGATAATTTATTAGACATAAGTGCACCGCCCTTTCTTAAACCCAAATAAAAGTAGTTATAAATTTTAAGTGAATAGCAGACAGGCACAAAAAAACCCGCTTAGCCATCTATAAAACTATTTATAAGAAATTAGTTAAAATTAGCTAAAGCAGGTTGCCCTCTCTTTAGCTGAATTTGTATTGCGCCCGCAAGCTGAATCAAATCGGCGCATAGAGTTAGATTAGGGAATTAGTTTGAAATTGTCAACTTATTTCGATGCACTATTCACACCATTCTACGCACCATTGTGGATGCCGATTTCGCTTTCCTGCGCTTCCAGCTTTTGTTGTTGCTGTTTGGTGTTATCGTTACGAATGGATTCTATCTGTTGCAGATATTCTGATGTGATATCACCCGTTACATAATTACCATCGAATACGGATATATCAAAATTCTTTATTTTAGACTTTCCATGGCTGGTTGACGAGATAAGGTCACCAAGGTCTTGATAAATGAGCCAATCTGCGCCAATTTCTTCGCTAATTTGATCTACATCCTGCCCATGACCAACAAGTTCATTCACTGATGGCATGTCTATGCCATAAACATTCGCATAACGAACCGGCGGCGCGGCGGAAGCGAAAAAAACCTTTTTGGCACCAGCATCACGCGCCATTTGTATAATTTCGCGGGACGTTGTACCTCGTACAATAGAATCATCGACCAGCAAGACGTTTTTATTTCTAAATTCAAGGTCAATCGCGTTGAGCTTTTGTCGAACCGACTTTTTGCGCTCCTGTTGACCCGGCATAATAAATGTTCGGCCGATATAGCGATTTTTAACAAATCCTTCACGGTATTTTATCCGCAATTTATTTGACAGCCGCAAAGCGGATGTGCGACTGGTATCAGGAATGGGGATGACGACATCAATGCCATGATTCGGTTTTTGTTCTTTAATTTTTTTAGCGAGATGTTCACCCATGCGTAATCGTGCTTTATAGACCGATATGCCATCTATTATTGAATCCGGCCGGGCGAAATAGACGTATTCAAATATACAAGGATTATGCTGCGGGTTTTCAGCGCATTGTCGTGTATGCAATTTGCCATCCGACTCGATGATAACGGCCTCCCCTGGCGCGATATCTCTAATCAACTCGAAATTCAGTGAGTCAATTGCAACACTTTCTGAAGCAATAATATATTCAGTACCCTGATCAGTTTCGCGCTTTCCAAATACAACGGGACGAATACCATACGGATCACGAAACCCGACAATGCCATAGCCGGCAATCATTGCGACACCCGCGTAACCCCCTTTGCAACGTCGATGTACACCTTCAACGGCTTTAAATATATCGTCAACTGCGAGCTTCAGCTTGCCGACAGATTGCAACTCGTGAGCAAAAACATTAAGTAATATTTCCGTATCGGATTCGGTGTTAATATGGCGAAGATCGTCTCGAAAAACCTCTTTTTTTAACTCATTGGCATTGGTTAGATTGCCGTTATGCGCCAAAGAAATACCATAGGGTGAATTCACATAAAAAGGCTGGGCTTCTGCTGAAGAGGAACACCCCGCAGTGGGATAGCGCACATGGCCAATGCCCATATGGCCTTTTAGGCGAAACATGTGTTGCGATCGAAACACGTCGCGAACAAAGCCGTTATCCTTACGCAAAGCAAAATGGCCATTATCATCCGTCACAATACCTGCCGCGTCCTGGCCTCGGTGTTGTAATACAATCAAACCGTCATAAATGGATTGATTTACATTTCGCTTGCCAACAATACCAATAATGCCACACATTAACGACGCCTCGCTGTGAGTACTGAACTAAAGAGCGCTATTATAACCTGAATCCTCCGGCGAAACACGGTTGTTAGGACGACACCAAGTGCTTAAACTAAAGACAGATAAGTTTATTCTTTTGGAAAGAGCTTTGCAGGGAGCAGGAAATTAATCATACGTTAAATTAGCAATCACTTCAGGTGGCAGATGTCCGCTTGCCCAAGTTGCCATTTGCTGAAAATGGCCAACAAGTTGTGATTGCTGCCACCAGTCGTCTTTAGGTAATGCGGTCAACCCCGCCAATAGAACCAGTATACCGACGACAGCACCCCCACGGGCGACACCAAAAAGAACACCGACCATCCGGTCTGTGCCACTTAAACCTGTCTTTATAACAAGCTGTGACATCAAATAATTGACCAAGGATGATAAAAGCAAGGTAAGCACAAACAGAGCAGTAAATGAGACGATAAATCTAATTGATGGCGTGGAAATTGTTTCAGTAAGCAAACCCGCCAACGCATCAGAATAGGTCAGTGCGACCCAAATTGCCACTAGCCAGCCTGCTAATGACATCGCCTCTTTAACAAAACCACGCATTAAGCTGATGACCGCCGAAATCCCAATAATGCTTAAAATTACGACATCGAACCATTGCATATGTAGGGTACCCGCATTTAGTTTCTTGTTTCTCTTTGTGTTCTGACTTCGGTAATTGTGTTAGCTTAAACCTAAATAAATCAGTTGGATCGTAGCGAGGGCGACTAAGGTGCTGAATATAGGGTGAATTTTTGTTTTTTTGAGGCGATCGCATAGTCACT
>VAPL010595649.1_pt1 | contig 24929 bp, 24 predicted proteins | sample 3395061 | NCBI WGS metagenome assembly VAPL01 (sample SAMN08290444, study PRJNA428436) | hydrothermal vent metagenome | isolation source: Deep-sea hydrothermal vent chimney 2 | place: Pacific Ocean: Juan De Fuca Ridge | depth 2182 m m | reverse complement strand
GATGCTGCCGCCATGTCGCTCGATGACCGAGCGAGCGATCGAGAGACCCAGACCGTAGCCAGGTCCACTGCGCTGCGGATCCGCCCTGTAGAACCGGTCGAAGATGCGCTCCGCCTCACCGTTCGGGATACCGGGCCCATCGTCGACGATCTCGATGGTGGCCTCAGAACCGGACGAACCGATGCTCACCCCGACAGACTCTGCCCCGTGGCGATCGGCGTTGTCGACGAGGATCCAGAGCACCTCGCCAAGATCACTTTCGTGCCCCCAGACGATGAGGGTGTCCGGGGTGTCCAGCGTCAGGTCGATGTCGAGGTTCCGTGCACGGCGCTCCACGGACCGCGCGACACCGCAAAGGTCGACGAGAGAGAAGTCCGAGGTGTCGTCCCGACGGATGTCGGCTCTTGCAAGCGTGAGAAGGTCGTCGATGAGGACGCTCATCCGGCTTGCTTCCTGCGAGATGTCGCTCGTTGCATCCACGCGATCCTTCGGGGACGCGTCGGGGCGTTCGACCAGGAAGCCGGCGTTGGCTCGAATCGACGTGAGCGGGCTTCGCAACTCGTGGGAGGCGTCCGCGACGAACCGTTTCTGTGCGGCGATGATCAGGTCCTTGTCTCTCCGTGCCGCCTCGATCCCGTCGAGCATGGCGTTGAAGGAGTCGGTCAGGGCCCCGACCTCGTCGTTCCGATCGACGGGAGGGAGCCTTCTCGAGAGATCACCGGTCGATCCGATCTCATCGGTGGTCTCGGCCAGGAGCTTCAATGGCCGCAAAGCACGCCCGGCCATGAACCACGCACCGATCGCCGCAGCTACGAGCGCGATGATTCCGAACACGACCAGGAACCAGCGGAGACCAAGGAGCTGATCGGCGATCACCGTCTCGCTCTGTGATGCTGCAACGACGCCCACTCCCACCGAGGGGTTCTCCCACCGTCTGACCTGCACACGGACACCTGAGATGCTGACGGCCGATGATCCGTCCTCGATCGCTTCGACGACCACGGCGGCAGGAAGATCCAGCGTCTCTCCACCCACCGTGCCCGTCGCGTAGTAGACGGTCCCCCGATCGTCGTAGACGGTGAAGAATGCTTGATCGGACACGTCGGCGTCGGGGATGGCAGGCGGTACAGACTGTGTCAGCTCGTCCGCATCGACCTCTGCAAGCGCCGTGGCGGCTTCATCTGCGATCCGGCCGAGGAGCTCATCTTGATCCTTCTGCGCCGAGCCAACGACGAGGAAGTTGATGACGACGATGAACACCACGAGGGACAGCGCGGTGAACCCGATGCCGTACCACGTCAGCCTCCAGCGGATCTTCATGAGTCACATCGCAGGATGTATCCGGCTCCTCGCACCGTGTGGATCAGTCTTGGCTCGTCCCCGGCTTCGAGCTTGTTGCGCAGGTACCCAACGTAGACATCGACGATGTTGCTCGTCGTATCGACGTCGAGGCCCCAGACGGCCTCGAGGATGCGGGACCGGCTGAGCACGATCCTCTGGTTCCGCAGGAAGTACTCGAGCAGACGGAACTCGAGAGCGGTCAGCTCGATCCGCCGTTCGCCTCGTGTCGCCTCGAACGCCTCGACGTCCGCAACGAGATCTTCGCATCGGAGGGTTTCTCGTGCCCCGGGCTCACGTCTTCGCAACAGGCTGCGTACGCGGGCGAGAAGTTCCTCGTAGGCGAACGGTTTCACGAGGTAGTCGTCTGCGCCTGAGTCGAGGCCGAGAACCCGGTCGGCGACCGTGTCGCGTGCGGTGAGCATCAGTACCGGGACGTCTCCGTCATCTCGTAGCCGTCTGCAAACCTCGATCCCATCGAGCTTCGGCATCATCACGTCGAGGATCACCAGGTCGGGCCGGTAGTCTCGTGCCGCTACAAGGGCCTCGGCACCGTCGGACGCCACGATGACCAAGCACCCGTCGTACACCAGCGCGCGCCGGACGCTCGCGGCGATCATTGCATCGTCGTCGGCGACCAGGATCTGCGGTTTCATCAGGACCATGATGCCAGACACCGATGAGAGAACGATGAGAGGACCGCTCACAGCCGACAGTTCACAGTCCACAGTGTGCTCTGCGTGCGCTACATTCCGCCTTCTCCCCCAACCCCTGGAGTCCCCATCAACGATCTCAACGTCAAGCTGTTGTCCCGGGTGCACACGATGCTGTACCGGCTCACCAACGGTCGCGTCGGTCGGCGCCTCGTCGACAACGACATGTTGCTGCTCACGACCAAGGGCCACAAGACCGGGAACGAGCACACGGTCCCGCTGCTCTACCTGCGCGACGGGGACCGCCTCGTCGTCATCGCGTCGTACGGAGGGAGACCGAGCCACCCCCAGTGGTACCGGAATCTGCTTGCCGACCCCATCGCATCCGTTCAGATTCTCGGTGACACATACCCTGTGCGCGCGACAACGATGACAGCCACGGAACGATCCGACTGGTGGCAGAAGGTCGTCGATGCGTACGCAGACTACGCCGAGTACCAGTCACACACCGAACGCGAGATTCCTCTCGTTTGGCTCGATATATAGAACGTGGTGTCGGTAGACCTATCTACTGGATCGCGTCTTCGCCGGGACGAGCGATCAGACTCAAGACTCCACCGATAGCGACGAGGGCACCGCCGAGAATGAGCAGGTACCAGCCGAACCCGATGGACACGCTGTAGGCGTCTGGAATCGCGCCGGCTGCGGCTGCCTGTGCAAAACCGTTCTGGAGCGCTTCGGCGTCGTTCGCTGCGCCGAGGGTGGCGACGACGCCGATGATGAGCATCAAGATGCCCAGAACCGCAGCCGACAAGCCGAAGAGTCGATTCACAGGCCGACCGATCGGCGGGGTGAACGCGACGATGAGAGATCCCACGAGAGCGAGCGCTACGACGATGGCCGCCCACGCCGTGTCGTTGTACAACGCAGTCCACGTGGTGTTCGAGATCGTCGAAGGCCACGATGCGGGATCGGCCTGGTTCAGCAGGACAAGAGCCTCTTCCCCGGCAGAACTCGCAGACGTAAGAACGAACCCGACGATGGATCCGATCACGCCAACCAGTATCACGATCCGTCCGTAGTGCATGAGATCTCCTCTCATCGCGGCATCCTTCCGCACCAATCGTAGGAACCACGACATTCGGTATACAAGTGGTGTCACCTACCCCGTGAACATCAGGGCGAGATAGCCGAAGCAATCGATGCCGAGACATCGTCGAAATGGGCGATCCAGACCTTGCCATGAGCCGGCGTCTTCGGAGGGTCGAGTGCGAACACGAGGTGATGGCCAACCTCATGAGCAACGGTCATCAAAGTCGAGACGCGGCCGAGCCGAATCGCTCCGAAGAGAGGAACCGGCCTGCCCGTGGAGCGTTCGTGTCGTAACACTTCGCGCTCACCGTGGAGTGCCACCCAGGCTCCTCGTGGCCGCTCTGTGGCCCCCGTGTACATGGATCGGCGAGCGTGGAACTTCAGCGCAGGTGCCTCGACTCCCGATGCCCAGCAGATGTCCTCGATGAGTGCCGATGCCGCCGCGTCGTCCACAGCGAGGCCGTCGAGTCGCTCGAGGAGCGTGAAGTCCCTCGAGAAGCGACGGACCCGCGCATCGTGTCGTCGAATCGGTCCTCGACGGACGGGTACAGGCGTGACGGTTGTTTCCATGGGCCCAACATATCTTGTGTGTGCGACAAGATCTCTCCATTGCTGAATCGAGAACCAACCGTCCATATCGACAGCCATTGAGAAACCGGCTGTGGGCAGTCTGTCGGTGTTGAGGACCCGCCGTGAGCGCTACCTCAAACCGAGCAACTTCTCAGCACTCCACCCGAGAACCCATGGGAGATCCTCCTCCGAAAGGCCACTTCTACGAACCTTGAGAAGCTCGACTTGATGGTCATGGAACGGAGCGTCGGAACCGAAGAGAACCCGCTCACGACCCACCCGATCAACCGCTTCGCTGATCTTGCTGTGCATGGGCATACCGGATGTCTCGAGGTAGACGTTGTCGTGCCGCTCCGCTACATCAATTGCAGCGTTGATGTAGATGATGTTGCCATGACCCATGTGTCCGAGGATCACCGGTACATCTGGGAACTCCACGATGAGCTCCTCAATGCTCCACGGCAGGGTGAAGATGGGGTGTCCACAGTGGATGAGTACCGCCCCACCCTGGTCCCTGAGCACCTCCATGATTGGATGTACGAGCGGATCGTTCGGGTGGTAACCATCGAGAAGCGGATGCAGCTTCACACCGACGAACTCCTGTGTGGAGAGGAACCGTGAACACTCCGCGGCAACTTCAGGGTTCCTCGGGTTCGCCCAGTAGAGCGCGTGAACACTCCCGATTGAGGCGACGGCACGCTCGACAAGATCGTTGTCGGGGTGGAACACGACGCCGCCATCGACTCCTGCGTCTTGCATCACAGCTTTCAGCCCCGGCCCGTCGAGAGACACACCGAACATGGGGAAGTCACCGACATGCATGTGTGCATCGAACACCATTTCAGGCTCCATTCCTCATACGTTTTCCGATCGCGTGGTGGGTCCACGTGAGCTCAACGTCCAGGTACATCCCCTGCATCGCGAGGAACACCCAGAGGAGGCATCTCCAACGTGAGATCCTGACGTACCCCCCCATCCAACAGCGGCAACGTGAGCCAGGCTCCATCCTCGGCCATCCCTCCATCATCGAAGGTGATCAGAAACGGTACGGGCTCACCCGGATCGGCTCTGCCGACCTCGGCGAAGGACTCCTCCGCCTCGTGTTGGCCATCGCTCGCCACGAGGCGAGCGTCGCGCAGTGACCATCGTTGAACGACAGCCTGATCGATGACGCCGGCAACCATGTACCGTCCAAGCGTCGAACGCACGGTGGCAACCACGCGCACAACACCCCCGTCCGGTGACTTCACATCGTCGCCCGCCGCCACGAGTTGAGATATCCAGACACCGTCACGACGAAAGTCGACGAGACGCGGCTGCCCATCGGCTCCGATGCGCATCACGAACTGGTCGTACGTCGTGCGGTTGGCGCTGCCAGAGCCCGTGCTGCGATCTTCGGTAATCTCGCCATCGATCGTGATTTCACGAGATCCTTCCCCGCTAGTGATCGCCGCGCCTTCTCGCAGCACCATCTCTTCCATCGGGTGACGCCCGCTGATCGACTCCATGATGCCCATGAAATCGGCAAAGAGTCGGGCCGGCCCGCTCGACACGGGTGCCATCGCCGCTGTCGAGTCGGATCCGAAAAAGCTCTGGAGGACCTCGGCTGCCGCCCGCTCCAGGGGGTCACTGCTGATCGAGGCATCATCTACTCCCGGTGCAAGCCACCACCGCGCGGTCACCTCGCTTGGCGCGTCGGGGTATGGCGCGCTGATATCTCTCGGAACGGATGTGGCTTGTGTGGTATCGGTCAGGACTCCGACGGTTCCCGTTGCCGGCGTGGAACACCCTGAGACGACCAGGGCAAGAACCAAGACAGCGACTCCCAGACCACCCGCAGGAACCCAACGGCTGTCGATCACCGTTCCCCCCGTACATACGGAAGTGCCAGAGCTCGTGGGAGATAGTCGTCGCGACCAAAGAGCACCAGGACAACGAGGACGACAATGAAGGGGATGCTGTTGACAATCTCCGGTCGGACAGCGACACCAAAGATCTGCAGAGCTGTCGTCAGGGCCGTTGCGAACCCGAACAAGAGCGCTCCCGCTGCGAGCCATACTGGGCGGCCACGGGCCAGCATCGCCAGTACGAGGGCCATGAACCCGCGACCGCCCGTCATGAACGGAATGAAGTTCCCGGCGCTCACGAGGGAGAGGTACGCCCCGCCGAGGCCCGCGAACACACCGGCGCTCAACGTTGCGAGAGATCGGACGAGCACAACGTTGACACCTGCAGCGTCGACAGCTTCAGGTCGTTCACCCGTCGCGCGTACCGCAAGCCCCCACGGCGTCTTCCACAGGACCCACGCAGCTACAACGACGGCCAGAATCGTCAGGTACACCATATAGGGCTCTCCAAACACGACTCTCCCGACAACAGGGATGTCGGCAAGCCACGGCAGGCTAGGTGCCGCTGCCTTTCCGAGCCTCGGATAGGTGTTGGCGAACTGTGCTGCATGAAGCAAGCTGGTGAGGCCCTCCACACCGAGCAGAATCCCGATACCGACGACGATCTGGTCGAGACCCCAACGTACGCACAGGACCACCATGATGAGCGATACCGCCCCACCGGCTGCAGCCCCACCGACGAACCCCATCCATGTCGAACCAGTGGCAAGAGCGACGACAAAGCCTCCGTACGCTCCCATGAGCATCATGCCCTCGAGACCAACGTTGAGTACACCTGCACGCTCTGAAATAAGCTCACCGAGACCAGCAAGTATCAGCGGCACCGCTGCTGCGATGGCACCGACGAGCAGCGCTGTCAGCAGAGTTTCACTCAACCGCCTCACCTCCTCTCAGGCCGAACCGATCCGCCATCGTATTCCAGACGGTGCGATCGCCTCGAACGCGCCTCGCCTCGAAGTACTCCGCAACGGTCATGAAGAGAAGGACCAACGCAACGATGAGCAAGCCAAACTGGTTGGGCAATCCGGCCTGACGTGTCGCGAGCTCACCGCCGATCGATAGAACCGACAAGAGAAAGACGAACGCGATCGTCACCCAACCGTTCATCCTGGCAAGGAATACGAGGGGCACCGCAACAAGGCCAAAGGCGGGATTCCAGTCGGCACGCACAAACCCTTGAACACCGAGCACCTCAACCCCTCCGGCAAGGCCCATGAACATGCCGCTGATCAGGAAGGTCACGATGATCACCTTGGAGACCTTCAGCCCGGCATGCTGCGCAGCCTTGATATTGGCACCGAGCACCTTGAGCCGAAGGCCGAGAGATGTGCGCGTCATCATGAAGTGCACACCCAAGACGGCTACGAGTCCGATGATCACACCCGAATGGACTCGTGTGCCGAACAGTGTCGGTAAGCGATCCGACACGTCCAGCACCTGGGTCCGGGGAATCTGAATCCCGGGCTCCCTGTCGAGGAACACGACCTTGACGAGCAGGGCTGCAAAGTTCACACCGATGAAGCTCATCATCAGTGTCGTGATGATCTCATTGATCCCGTAGTACGCCTTCATCAGCGCGGGGACGATGGTCCACAAGGCACCGACAGTCCCCGCCATCACCAGCATCAGGACGAGCATCACGCCACGAGGCATCACTTCGGACATCGACGCCGCCAAGCCACCGACCAGAGCAGCGCCAAGCATGAACTGACCATCTCCGCCCAAGTTCCATATGCCAGCGCTGAAGGCCACGATCAGACCTGCAGAGATCAGGAGCAGCGGAGCCATGCGGATAAGCGTCTCTTGGAGACCCGAGGGGCTGATGATGCCACGGCTGATGATCGTGGCATAGAACGCTACCGGATCCCGGCCCAAGACGAGGAGCAGGATACCGCCAACAACCATCGCTGCGACGAGTGGGAGAATCGTCAGGAGTATCGAGCGACGAAACATCTCCTTGCGAGCAGACACCGTCGGTGCATTGGACGTGTCGTTGCCCTTCGTAGAAATGTCTGGCTGATCCTCTGAAGTCGAGCCACCGTCGTGCGTCAGCGGTTTCGGGGCAGCGTTAGAAGGCTTCATACTGCGAAAGCACCCACCATCAGATCCCCTATTCGTCGTTCAGCTTTCGGCCCGTTCTCGACGATGCCCGCGACGCGGCCCTTTGAGAGGACGGCGACACGGTCACAGAGGTCGAGCAGTTCTTCGAGGTGGTTTGAGATGACTATGGCGCTCACTCCTTCCTCTGCCATCTGACGAATGCGCTCACGAACGGAGAGCGACGTTCGAATGTCGAGGCCGTGGGTCGGCTTGTTGTAGACAATGACCCTGGGATCTGACGCCGTTTCGCGTGCGAGAATCGCCTTTTGGATGTTGCCTCCCGACAGCTTGCCGATGTTCGTATCAGGACTCGGCGTGCGAATGTCGAACTCTTCGATCGCGACTTCGGCGTTCCGTCGGATCTCCATTGGCTGGATGATGTGGTGCTTCCAGAAGGGGGGCTGCCCGATCCTCTTGAGTACCAGATTGGTCTCCACGCTCATGGTGCCCACCACCGCCTCTCCACGTCTGTCGTCACTCAAGTATCGAAGGCCCATCTGTTGGCGGGCGTGGACCCCTAAGCGACCGATCGAGACAAGTACTCCGTCGTAACGCAGCGACATCTTGCCTCCATCAATGAGTCGCTGGCCGGCGATCGCCTCGGCGAGTTCCTTCTGCCCGTTGCCTCCAACTCCCGCAACACCGAGGATCTCACCTTCATGGATCACAAGATCGATGTTGTGGAGACCGTGACTCGAAGGTGACGGGTCGAGAAACACACTACTGAGCTCCAAGATTGGCTCACCAACCGACCGCTGCCCCCGTGTGCCAACCGTCTCATCTGCACCATCGTGTGGTGCGCCGTCGGAGACCTCGACATGCATCTCGGCGACATCGCTCAGCTCGGTAGCCTCTTCGCCGAACATGATCTCGACGATACGGTCGCGAAGCTGCTCGGGGTCGGCAGACCGAAGGTCCTCGAGTCCGAGGGTCCCTGCGACACGGCCCTGGCGCAGCACCGTCACACGATCTCCCATCTCGATGGCCTCATGGAGCATGTGTGTGATGAAGACGATCCCCAGGCCGCTGTCTTTGAGACGTTCAAGCATGCTGCCGAGCTCGGCGACACCCGCAGGCGTCAACATCGAGGTCGGCTCATCCAAGATGAGGGCTGCCTTACCCGACCAAAGGGCTTTGATGATCTCGATGACCTGCTGCTCATCCAGGGCGAGGTCTCCCGCTAGGGCATGCGGATCCACATCTGCCCCCAAGATGCTCGCAAGCTCGTCGAGGCGCCTGATTCCCTCGGCTTCGTTCAGTCGCATGCCCTTCGTGTTTCCGAGGATGAGATTCTCAAGCACGGTGAGCGTTGGTACAAGTGTCGCATGCTGATAGACGGTGCCGATGCCAAGATCGAGCGCCTTGCGAGGAGAGTCGATCACGGTCGCTATCTCGTTGACGCGGATCGTCCCAGCGTCGGGAACCGTCATCCCGCTGAGGATGCTGATCAGTGTCGACTTGCCTGCACCATTCTCGCCGAGGAGGCAGTGGACCTCGCCCCTGTCGATCGTCAGAGAGATGGCATCGTTTGCCAGGACGCCTGGAAACCGCTTCGTGATCCCAATGAGTTCGATCAGTGTCGTGCCACCGGCATCACTCGTCGACCCCATTCCCGCTTCGCCCATCGGATGGGCCTCCTCTCTGTTGTTCACTGTCCGATCGTGACCGTACCTCAAGCGAGGGCGACCCCGGTGCTTGAGAAAGCACCGGGGCTGCCCTGCCTACATCCGTGGTCAGGCTCCGCAGCCAATCAGATCCTCGACCTCTGCCCGGGTCTCGACTGCTGGCACCAGAATGCTTCCGTCGATGACCCCATCCCTCGCCGTCTCGAGCTCACTCCATAAGCCGTCTGGGATATTGTCCGTTTTCAGCAGCGCGATGCCACCGGATTCCAGGTTCAACACGTAGTTGCTGTCACCAAATGTTCCTGCCTCGACGTCCTTGATCGCCTGGAGGTAAGTCGGTTCGAAGTCCCACAGTATTGAAGACAGAAGGACATTCTCGGTGTCAACCGACGACTTGTCGCCGATCACATCGATGAACCAGACCTTGTCGGCGCCCGCAGGCGGATCTGCTGTCTCGACCGCACGGATCATTCCGAACGACGAACCGTCACCGTTTCCTAGGATCACGTCAGCACCGCCAGCGATGACACTCTCGGTCACTCGTGCGCCACCCTCCACATCGCCGTACGCCGCCTCACCGATCTGGACAAGAAGAATGTTGATACCCGGGTCGACGGAACAAGCTCCCGCCACGAATCCACCCGAGTGCCTGTTCCAGTTGAAGTCGTCTGCAGATATGACGATTCCAAGTGTTCCAGTCTTCGTCGTCTTCGCTGCGAGGATCCCTGCAAGGTACCCGCCTTCCTCTGCGCTTGTGCCAACGAAGGCAGCAACGCCTGGCTCCCTCGCATCGGGTGAGCTGTACACGATGACCGGGACACCTGTCTCACGCGCGACTTCCGTCGCTGCATCCCCGAAGCCCGAAGCATGGGCATAGATCAAGTCCGCCGTCTCAGACAGCTGGCGAAGCGTCTGGGTCGGTGCGTCGTAGCCGAGCCCTCCGGCAACCTCGATATCGACGCCAGCTGCAGCAGCAGCGGCCTCGGCACCTTCGACACCCTGCTGGTTCCAACCGAAGTCAACCGGCTCCTCTGGTGTTGCAACTGCCACCTTGGTGACCGTTCCTCCGGCAGCAACTGTCGTTGTCGTCTCTTGGGAAGCTGCAGCTGTAGTGGTCGTCGTGGTTGCGCTGCTGGTACATGCTGCACCAACCAGAGCGAACACGGTAACCATCAGAAGCCACGCCTTCCATTTGATATTGGTTGCCTTGCGCATTGATCGTTCTCCTTCCATTCGGCCGAAGCTTCGGCCGAGTAGGTTCACGCGTTGTACGGAACCTCCGTCACAAGCGGCATCGTAGCCGCGACTTGTGTTAACAGTCAACAGTAATCATAAGAGAGGGTGGCTGAGGTGCGTGACACGTGATTCATACGTCAGCTCGAAAGCAACTCGGGACTCTGACGGGCTCACGATGAACACGAGAGGATGATCTTGGTAGCCTCGCGCGCATCGAAGAGTGCGTACGCTCGCGATGCCTCCTCGAGGGGCATACGGTGACTGACCACGACCGTGGGATCGAAATCGTCGGAAGACATCAAGTTGAGAAGACGGGACCGATCGTTGAACGGGTCGCCGATCGTGAAGATCAGCGAGATTTCTCGCTCGAACATCAGAGCGTTGTCGAGCGGGTAGTCAGGTTCGAAGTGCGCGCCGACCACGGATACGACGCCACGCCCTCGAACAAGCCTGAAAGCCTGCGTCAACGCGGCAACACTCCCCGCTGCCTCGACGACGACATCGGCGCCGAACCCCTTCGTGGCCTCCTCGACCAATGCCGCCGAGTCCTGCGGTGCAACGGCGGTTGCCCCGAGACGTTCGGCAAGTTCCCTTCGGGCCGGAATCATGTCCACGGCGATGACCCGTGAGGCGATTCTCGTGGCACACAACACTGTCATGAGTCCCACCGGACCGCATCCAACGACAACGACAGAGTCGCCAAGACCCGTCCCTGCGCGCTTGAGCGCACCGTACCCCGTGGGGAGCACATCGGCGAGGAAGATCGCTGCCTCGTCGGACACTCCCTCATCAAGAACCATCAGCACCCTGTCGGCATCGGGCACGCGAACGAACTCTGCCTGCCCACCGTCGAGGCGGGGGTATACACCCGAGTACCCGAAGAGACTTCGTCCACGACATTGCGATGGCTGGCCGGCCACGCAGTGGTCACAGGTACCGTCTGAGATCGTGCTCGTCGCAACCACCCGCTCGCCCGTTCGGATACGCTGGACCCCCGCGCCCACTTCGACGACCTCTCCAACGAACTCGTGGCCAAGCACGGTTCCACTCTCGAATCCGGGTGTCAAGCCGTGAAAGGGGAAGAGGTCGGCTCCGCAGATGGCACTCTCTCGAACCGCCACGATCGCATCACCGGGGTCGATGATCTCCGGATCGGGGACTGACTGGACCTGTACATCGCCTGGTGCTACCAGAACAACTGCTCTCATCTCGGTGTCTCCTCGTGTTCCTCGTGATCGGATCCCTCAACTGTGGGGGCAGAGAGAAGACAGACAGTCGCTCCTCGGTACCCCTACTTCAGCAGGGCTATTGCGACGTCACCTCGACGCCGACTTCAACAGGATCACAGATTCGGTGATTCACTCAGTGCCGCCATGGCAGCATCGATGCCGCTTCCCACGTCGACCTTGCATCCGAGATCGCGGAGGCCCTGTCCAAGGGCCGACAGGCCGATGATCGGGTAGAGACTGCGTGCCGTCTCTCCCATATGACCGAGCCGCACGAGATCTCCAGCCCCGAGAGCGCCCGAGATCATCACGCCGTACCGACGCCGGATATGGTCGCGTACGTGCGAGTCGGTAAGACCCTCGGGCAGCTTGACCGCTGTGGCAGAGTTCGCAGCGGTCGCCGGGTCAAGGGGCCAGAGCTCAAGGCCCATGGCAAGCACCCCGACCCGGCTTGCAGCTGCCGTGCGAGCATGTCGGAGAACAGCCGCTTCCACTCCCTCTTCGAGGATCTGCTCACAGGCAGCAAAGACCCCGTACACGTCTGATACCGACGGTGTGTATGGGAACTTCTCGCCCTCGAGCCACTTGTCCTTCCAGTCGAGGATGGAAAGGAATGAGTCACGCGGTGCGTTCGAGTTCTTTGCGATGAGGTCCCATCCCTGCTGGCTGATGGCGAGCATCGACATGCCGCTCGGACCACCGAGGCACTTCTGAGGTGCTGAAACACAGATGTCGAGGCCCCATTCATCTGGGTGAATCTCGACTCCGCCCAACGAAGCAACCGCATCGACGAGCGTGACGACACCGTTGTCCCGGCATATCTGACCAATCTCGCGGAGCGGTGACACGGTCCCGCACGGTGTCTCCACGTGGACGACGGCGAGGAGCTCGGCGTCGGGGTTCCCAAGCACCGCCGCTTCGATCATCTCGGGGGTAGGGACCTCTCGGTAACCCGTCTCCACCTCGACGACCTCCGCACCGTGTCCACGCAGCCAGTACCCCATCCCCTTCCCATAGGGGCCGTTGACCAGGTTGATGACCTTCATTCCCGGGCGAACTGTTGCCACAACGGCCGCCTCGAGCCCAAGGACTGCCTCACCCTGCATCAGGATGATGTCGTTCTCGGTTCCATACACGCGTCCTACCAGATCACCCAGAGTGCGGAATCGCTCCAAGAACGCTGGATCGTAGTGATAGGTGACCGGTGATCCTTGCGCTGAAAGGACACGTGCAGACACCGTCGTCGGTCCGGCTGCAAGCGTGAAATCTGGAGATCTTGTGGACATAGGGTTCCTCCTTGTCGCCTGAACCCGCGATGGCGCTCTTGGAACACCGGCGCTATAGCTTCTCTGTACCGTAGAACGTAAATTGTCAGCAGTCAACAGCTAACAAGAGAGCGCTTTGGCGTATCGATGCTCACCGTGTGCTCATCATCGGAACGGTGCCATCCTGGTGGCTCTCCCGTTAGCGATCACCGCCAACTCGGTGCTCTACCGTCTCCGAGAGATCCACCAGGCAACGACGATTGCCGCGGCAACTGCCAACAGGACGGGTCCCACCCGCTCCATGAGTGGACCAGCGACCGCGGTCCCGAGATCGAGGGAGTCGTCACTCGCCTGCAGAGACGGTGCAGCGCCTCCTTGTGCCGAGGACATCTCCACCTGGAGCTTCTCGGCGAACTGATCGACGATTCGCTCGGCCACATCTTGGAGGAGTCCCTGGCCCATCTGTGCCGGCCGTCCCGTAATCGACAGCTCCGTCTCGACATTCACAATGGACTCACCTGCGTCGGCAACAACAGTGGCAACCATCGTCGCCTTGGCGGTTCCGCCACCGCGCTTGTCCTTGCCCGAACCCTCGATGACCATACGCCGGGCCGACGCATCCCGCCCGACGATCCGCGCCACCCCGTCGTACTCCACCTTCATCGGACCAAGGCGCACGGTCACCGATCCAAGGAGCTCGTCTCCTTGCACATCATGGAGCTGTGCCCCGGGCATGCAGCGAGCAATCGTCGCGAAATCCCCGAGCATCGCCCAGGCCTCATCGATCGGCGCAGCGATACGAAACGTGTTCAACAGCCTCACTCCCGACCTCCCCGCTCACACTGTGCGTTCTGTCTCATGGAGTCACACTCGCTTCGATGGCACTGACCAAACATCGTCTCGTTGCCCTTTCTGTCATCACGCTCGCAAGATGCCGCTTGTACTCCATCGATCCGTTCAAGTCGTCGATTGGCTCGACGCGTTCGGCCACAATCTGAGCAGCATCCACGAGCCTCGACTCCAGAGAGCTTGCATCGACACCGTCGAGCGCTTCCTCCATCTCGGGAACACGGATCGCGGTTGGTCCCACCGACCCAACGGCAACCCTCACATCGGTGATGCTCCCTGCTTGTGCCGATCCAACGACCGTCACCGTCACGGCAGGCCGCTCGTGGAATCGGACCCGCTCGTGGGTGACTGCCGTCCCCTGAGCGAGCTCGGGAACGAGGATCGCCTCGATCAGGTCGAAGTCATCAAGTGCCGGTTGATAGGCTCCGACGTGGAACTCCCCGATAGGAATCTGCCTGATCGCTCCCTCACCACTGCGAACCTCGACCGTCGCATCGTGGGCCAGGAGGAATGTCGCTGGATCGGATGCTGGATCGGCGAACGCCAGGTTCCCTCCAAGTGTCCCCACGTTGCGAACCCGGACATTGGCTACCTGTCGAGTCATCGCCGCAAGACCCGGCCATCGTTCCCGTATCTCGCTGTTCGTCTCGATCGAACGGTGCGTTGCAGCGGCCCCGATCCTGAGCGTCGTGCCCGACACCGAGATCGCATCGAGACCCGGAATTCGCTTGATATCGATCAGATGATCGAAACCGGAGAGTCCCAGCTTCATCACGAGCAGCAACTCGGTGCCGCCGCAGTAGATGACACCATCATCTCCGAACTCTCTCAGGAGTCCTGTTGCCTCGCTGATCGACGAGGGACGATGCAGAGTGAAGGGTGGGAGCTTCACAGCGTCGGTCTCTTGTGATGCGAGCCCCGTTGCCTCGACACGGAAACACGCCGGGGGCGTCTGCGTGTCATTCGTCGCCCGCCAGTTCTTCTAACTCGATCAAGTACCCATCAGGGTCAAAGAAGAAGCATCGCATCCCGCCCCACGGTGGTGACGACGGTGGCGCGAGAAAGCGCACGCCCTCCTCCGCCAGAGCTTCGTATGCCGAGACGCAGTCTGGAACCCACAAGACGAACCTGACCGGTGGAGTCCCTGCCTCAGAGAGCGTCCGCATCACGACTCCGGGACAGTCATCCGCCGGATGGCCCTCCTCTGCAAGACAGAGCCGGAATGAGTCGCGTCCGAGAATCGCAAACGGCGGATCATCGAACATCAACACCGGCTCGAGCCCAAGGTTCTTCGTGTAGAACTCGAGGGAAGCCTCAAAGTCCGAGACGGCCAGAACCGTCCCGACCTCGTCGAGAGAAAAATCTGCCATGGATACCTCTCAGTGCCTCGTGTGCCCACCGTCGACGACGAGCAGCGACCCAGTGACCCAGGCTGCCTCCTCCGATGCAAGGAACGCGACCGCAGGGGCGATGTCATCTGCCACTCCTCGTCTCGGTATGGCCTGAAGGCTCTGGACGAAGTCGAACGCCTCCGCATGTGGACTCGCAACCGTCCCCTCCGTCTCGGTCAAACCGGGGGCGACGGCGTTCACCGTTATCCCGTACCGTCCGAGCTCGGTGGCTAGGGCTCTCGTGAACCCGACAACACCGCCCTTCGACGCCACATAGTGGGCCAGGTTCGGTGTGCCTGCAACGAACACGTTCGACGCGATGTTCACGATACGCCCATATCCGGCATCACGCATGTGTGGGTACACGGCGCGGCTCGTCAGGAACACCCCGTCGAGGTTGACAGACATGATCCTGCGCCACTCGGCGAAGTCGATGTCATCCCACTCGATGAAGGGAACGATCGCGGCGTTGTTCACCAGAATATCTACCTTGCCGAATCGATCCACGGTCGCGTCGACCATCCCTTTGACCTGATCCTCAGAGCTCGTATCCACGGTGACGGCGAGCGCGTCGGGCAGTGATGCTGCAACCTGGGCTGCGCCCTCCTCGTTGAGGTCGGCGATGACCACGGATGCACCCTCATCACTCAGCTTCCTCGCGATCGCCGCCCCGATACCTTGTGCCGAACCGGTGACGATCGCTACACGATCCTTGTGTTTCATGATGTTTCCTCCCGTTGTCTTTCTGGAGTGGTTCGTTCGTCTCTCGTTTCAACCTGCGTAGTGTGCCGGCGCCTTGTTCCACGCCAGGAACGGCTCCATCTCGTGTGATGGATATATCTGTGCTTCATGCTCCTTGGCGAGCCGCTTGAGACGCCGGAGCGACTCAACACTCGCCGTTGGATCCAGGTGGAACCCTCCGACGATCTCACGCTCGAGGTTCTCGAATGTATAGGCTGCGTCGCCTGCAAAGATCATGGACGGCCCGCCATCCATCTCGACCATCATCGAGTAGTGACCCGCCGTGTGCCCAGGCGTCTCGAATAGCCAGATGCCCTCAGCAATCTCGATGTCCCCAGTGACCTGCTCGTACTTCGTCCCCGGGTAGTCGAAGGTGAGGTCTGAGTAGCCGAGATGCTCGAAAGGCTCCGGAACCTTCGCATGGCGAAGCTCTTCCTTGCTGACGAGGGTCGTCGCGTTCGTCAGATACTTGTTGCCGCCGACGTGGTCGAAATGGAAGTGAGAGTTGATCACGTAATCCACCTGCTCGGCGTGGAATCCACACTTATCGAGCTGAGCCGGGATCGTCTGATCTTCAGACTGCTCCGGTAGCTCGAATGGCAGAACCTCATTGACATGGTCCAGGTCGTACCCCGTGTCGAATATGAAGACGCCGTCGGGGTGCTCGACGAGAACGCTGTACACGGGAAACCGCACAGGCGTTCCAACATCGATGTGCCACAAGACCTGCGAACGGTCGATCACAAGGGACCCCGAGTCGAGGATGTATACCTTCTTGCTAGCCATGATCACGCACCTCCGCGATCACTCTCGAACTGCTCCAGCGCCTTGCGAACGGCGATCAACTTGGCAGCACGTGTCGCCCCGAGTGTCTTGACGTCTTCGGCGTCGTAGTCGTAGATGCCAGAGAGGGTCTTGATCCCGAGCTTGCCTTCAGCGACCTTGTCGGTGATGAGACTCGACACCTCGGATGCTGTCGAGAGATCCTGGTTCAGATACGATCCGACACTGCTGTAGATATCCAACCCAGCCATGTCAATGAGCTCGAGAGGACCAATCACCGCGAGCTTGTACCCGATGCCCCACTTGACACACGTGTCCATGTCTGCGTGGCTGATGATCCCGCGCTCGACGAGCTCGACAACTTCTCGCAACACTGCGTACAGAATCCGGTTTTCGACAAAACCCGGAACCTCACGCTCGGTCACGGCCTCGTATCCGAAGGAGTGGATGAACTCGATGAGCTGATCCTTCACCTCTGGGGAAGTCTGGTCACCCTGCACGACCTCGATCATCGGGATGAGGTGAGGGGGGTTCGACCAATGCATACCAATAATGCGACTCGCGGCGGGGCTACCCTCGGCAATCTTCGTGATCGGTATCCCCGACGTGTTCGAGGTGAGCACGGCATCATCGGGGGCAAGCGCAACGAGATCTGCGAACACCCGCTGCTTGAGCTCGAGGTTCTCGGGCACTGCCTCCATGACGAGTGTCGCCTCACCAACTGCCTTGGCAAGATCGGTCGAGAACTCTATCGATCCACCTGGAGCCTGGGGTGCATCGAGCCTATCGAGGACACCGCGGGCAAGCTCGACTCCTGTCTTCGCCCGATCCAGAGCTGCGGGATCGATATCGTAAAGATAGACCTTCGTTCCTATCCGCTCCAGGACGGCCCCCATACCGGGTCCCATCGTTCCTGTTCCAACTATCGCTGCTGTCTCGTACATAGCCATTGCGGTCTCCTCTCTCATCTCATTCCTGACATTCGATCTCTTGCATCTGGCGCCACACACGTTCGGGGGTGAGTGGCAACTCGGTCATGGGGACGCCCGCATCTGCGAGCGCGTTCACGATCGCCGCCGGCAGCGCGGCGAGAACACCCTCCCCGCACCCCTTCGCCCCAAAGGGCCCCGGCCCATCCTCGTTCTCAACGATGATGCACGTCATCTTCTCTGGCACATCCTCGGTCGCCGGGATCCGGTAGTCGAGGAGTGTGTCGTTGAGCAGCACACCGTCATCTGTGTAGAGCATCTCTTCAAAAAGGGCGTTGCCGATGCCCTGGAGAGCACCACCCTCATCTTGCCGCTCGATCAACTGTGGATTGATCGCTCTTCCAACGTCGGCGACACTCGATGTCTGGAGAACACGGATCATGCCGGTGTCCCGATCGAGCTCGATCTCGGCGCCTGCAACGCAGACTTCCCAGAACACCGGCCCTTCGGCGTAGGAGCCACCACCCCCATGTGGCTTCACCTCTCCGTAGCCTCGCAGCTCGCCACCGACGAAGCCGAACCTCTTGGCGATCAGCTCCGCGTACCCGATCGACGTCTCCCCGCACCAGATCCGACCGTCGGAAGCCGAAAGCTCGTCGAGATCAGACACGTCAAGGAACGTCGCGGCAGTCTCGATGAGTGTATCCATCACCTCTCGCGCCGCCCGCTCCACGGCCTTGCCTGCCACGGTCGTCGAGCGGCTCGCACCAGTGGATCGGTCATAGGGTGTGAACCGGGTGTCGGCCCCGTGCACGGCCACCCCACCGGGATCCATCCCGAGAACCTCGGCAGCGATCTGTGCCATGACGGTCCGTGTCCCCTGTCCCATCTCTGTCGAAGCGACCAGCACGACGACCCCGCCGTCGGCATCCATCCGCACCGAGGCAGAAGACACGGGGTGGGCGCCCGCAGCGAGGAGACCCACCGAGATCCCAAGGCCCCTGTCGGTGATATGTTCTCTTCCCCAACCGATCGCGGCGGCCACCTTCTCGACATCGCCGACGAGATCGGCGTCGAGGGGCCGGCCTCCCGGTCGAACCTCTTCACCGGGGCGCAGCAGGTTCCTGCGACGGAACTCCAACCGATCGATCCCTGCAAGTCGGGCAACCTCGTCGATCTGGGACTCCCCGATCCATTGCAGATGCGTGGCGCCGAACGCTCGATAGGATCCAGCAGGCCCGGTGTTGGTGTAGACGCAGTGGGCCTGTACCTCCACCGACGGCCACCGATACGGTCCTGATGCGGCATCTGCGGCAGTGGCGGTCACCCTGGGGCCGTTGTCGGCGTATGCGCCGGTATCCAACCAGATCTCGACGCTGCGCCCGAGGAGCTCTCCCTCCTTCGTCGCCAGCGTGCGCATCCGACACTTCATGTTGTGTCGGCGGGTCGTGACCATCGACTCATCTACGCGGTTGACGACCTTGACGGGTCGTCCTGCCTTGCGAGCAAGCGCCACGGTGATGGGCTCCATCTTCGTGTATGACTTGCTCCCAAAGCCCCCGCCGAGGAATGGGACGACAATGCGCACCTTGTCGACGGGGAGCCCGAACAGCGTCGCGATCTCGGCGCGAACGAGGAACGGATGCTGGCAGTTCGCCCACAGGTTGATCTCATCGCCGTCGTGGTGAGCGATCACCGCGTGGGTCTCCATGGCGTACTGGTAGACGGCAGGAAAGTCGTACTCTTGATCGATGACGATGCTGGCCAGAGACGCCTGCTCAGCGATGTCACCCCGCTCGAATCCGTACCGATAGCAGATATTTCCGTCGCGCTCGGGAAGCTCTCCGAGCCCATGAGCGAACCCCGACCTCGTCGGACCGTCGTGAACGAGCGCGGCATCATGAGCAAGAGCGGCATCGAGACTCGCCACGACAGGCAGATCCTCGTACTCGACCGTGATTGCAAGCAAGGCGGCTTCGGCCTGGGCCTCAGTTTCGGCGGCGACTGCAACGATCGGCTCGCCGACGAACCGCACCACGTCGATGGCCACGATAGGCCGATCGCGTATGGCGTGACCGAAGTAGGGATCGATGTCCATGAGGTCGCGTCCGGTGAGCACCGCAACGACTCCCGGCATCTGTTCTGCCGACCCGGTATCGATCTCACGAATCCGGGCGTGTGCGACGTTGCTGCGCAGGACCTTGCCGTGGAGCATTCCTGCGAGCGACAGGTCGCCAACGAACTCGGCTGTACCACTGATCTTGGGAATCGCATCGACCCGCGCAACACTCGAGCCGACGGCTCCAGCTCCATGGAGGGACTCACGCTCGACGAGGGTCGGGGAGGTCATCGGTCGCTCACAATCTCCGCTGCAGCGTCGAGAATCGACCGATACCCGGTGCACCGGCACAGATTCCCGCTGAGACTTCGACGAAGCTGCGCCTCCTCCGCCCCAACGCCGTCGTCGGCCATCGCCTTGAGTGTCATCACGAAGCCCGGTGTGCAGAAGCCACACTGCACGGCGGCGTGGCTCACGAACGCAGCCTCAGCGCGTCGATAGAACTCGGTGTCTCGTATACCCTCGATCGTCTCCACCTGTGCGCCGTCGGCCTCGTTAGCGAGGAACGTACAAGAGCTCACCGGAAGCCCGTCGACGAGAACGGTGCAGCTTCCACATACCTGGACGTCGCACGACCGATTCGTTCCGACGAGGCCGAGTTCGTCACGCAGGAAGTCGAGGAGAGAGATGTTCGCGTCGATCTCACGGTCGATGCGCACACCGTTGACGATCGTGTTCATGCGAACCATCAGGTCCCTTCTCCTCCATCAGGTGAGTCGTCGACGGCCACTGCTGCGTACCGACGCGTCCACATTGCCCAGTACTCGTCGAGAAGACCATCCTGATACTTGGCAGGAAAGATGACCTCGGCTGCCTCTCGTGAGAGCGGGTCGAGAGTGCCGAGGCTTCTTGCGAGTGATTGCAGGCGAACGGCTCGCTCGAGTGTCACAGCAGCCATAACTGCCCACCGGATGTCCTCTCCAACGATGACGACACCGTGGTTCTTGAGCAACGCTGCGCGGCGACTCCCGAGTGCCTCGGCGACCCCCTTCCCCTGTTCGCTCGTGGTGATGAGCTGGGCCGAGTCGGCGTAGACCCCCAACCCATCCACGAAGAGGACCGAATCGTGCGTGAGGAACTCCAGGTGTGGTGCATCCGTTGCTGTTGCACCGAGAGCCGTGGCGTAGAGAGGGTGGCTGTGGATGACCGCCCCGACATCGGGGCGGCTTCGATAGATCTCAGCGTGGATCGAAGCCTCCAGGTGCATACCGGGAGCAGAGAGGCATTCGGGATCATCGAGCTGCAAGGCGATGACATCGTCGGGGGTCACTTCTCCGAGAGCGATCCCTTTCCTCTTGATGTAGGCGCGATCGTCTCCAGGACGTCTGACGGACACATGACCTAGCGTCAAGTCCTCATGCCCGAACGCGGCGATGATGCGACACGCCAGAGCCACTTGTTCGGCAGACTCTGTCTGCACGATGTCACTGTGGTTGTCCAACGCCATCACGCACCTCCATTCGATGATGAGCGGGCCTGCCGATGCATGGTCTCCGGATAGCCCTGATCGGGAAAGGTGAAGACCATCACGAGATCCTCGTCACCCGTGTTGGCGACCGTGTGCCACAGATGTGCAGGGATGAACGCGGCACTGCCGCAGCGCATCTCGACGACTTCACTCTCCAAGCGAAGCTCACCACGTCCAGACACGACAAAGGCGAGCTCCTCAACAGCGTGGGAGAGATCATCAGTTTCCATTCCAGATGTGAACACCGAGTAGCCGAGACTGGACGTGTTGCCATCAACAGTCGACGATCCAATCAGCACCCGACTCCAGCTCCCCCGAGGAAGCTCGATCGGGTCGACGTCTTCGAGCGCGACCACCCGTACGCTGCTCACAACTGCCAGACCCCATCCTTGAGGATGAACTCGCCGCTGTCCAAGATCTCCAAAGTGGCGTTGTGCACCACACCGTCGAGGTGCAGTCTCGATGTGTTCTGACCGCCTGGATAACAGTTCTGGTTGTCTCCGAGAGCAAAGTGAACGGTGCCCTTGCGGCCCTTCTCGGAAGGAGAACCCAAGGGTGCGAAGTCACTCGTCCCGAATGCGAACTCTCCAACGACATCGGCCCCCTCGACGCCTTCGACGGTGTCACGGAGCCGGCGAGCCTCAGCGCCACCCTCGATCGCCTGATAGCGACCCCCCTCGATGTGCCAAGTGATCGGTGTCTCGACGTTATGAGGAACACCGATCCCCAACATGTTCCCGTCGACGACAATCGTCCCCTCGGTCTTGTCCTCGACCGCTGCGTAGGCGACTTCTCCCCACAGCGGAACGGGTCCCATCATCGCTCCACGCTGTTTGACCGGCACGACTTCGAGGGCAGGCCGGCGTTCGATGTCGACGATGACATCGGTACCTCCCGGAGATGTGACCCGAACCCTTGTCGCTCCTTCGAGCTTTGCTATTGCAGCCTTTGCATTGCCAATCGTCCGTTCGATGTCATCGACGGAGATCGGCCAGCGACCGAACCCCTCCTCAACCGAGCCGATCCGCGCGTTGTTGGCACACGATTCCTTCACAGCGCTGACGTGGGCGAAGCGGTTCGCCCACTCTAGGTTCGTCATGATGATGATCTCATCCGCCGTCACCATCGCGGTATGGAGGTTGCGAGGGGGTGCCATGGGGAAGTGGGTGTCCTGAAGGCCTCTTCTGACCTGGGTGTCGTTGTTCATGACAACAGGCCAGGCACCGCGCTCAGATACGACGGTGGCGACCATGTCTGCCTCTTCGCTCCGCCGCGAGTCGGTAATGATCGTCACGACGTCGCCCTCTTGGACCTCGAAGCATGTGTCGACGATGAGTTCGGCGGCCTCTCTCATCTGCTGTTCGGTGCGGGGTTGTTCTTGGTTGTCTGCCACCATTCCTCCTTGGTGCTATTTCTCGGCGAAGTGCGGGAGCACCTCATTCGCAAAGCGCTGGACCTGACCGAACTGGTCGAGGTCGCCGAAACGGCATATGAAATGAGTCACGCCTACGTCGCGGAAAGTCTCGAGCCACTCGATAATCTGGTCCGGCGTCCCCACCGGCCCCCAGTTCGAGAGATCCATCGACTTACTCAACTCCGGGTAGTACTGCGATATGTATTGACCAAACGCCGCCTCAGCCTCCTCAGCTGAGTCCCCTATGTTCATCGTGACCTGATACGAGATGGCGTAGTCGGCGATGTCGACTTCCAACACGTTCGCTGCCTCATTGAGATAGCCGAGTTGCTCCACCACCTCTTCAGGGTGCTGTGCACGACAACACGTCATCCAACCGGTTCCAAGTTCGACGATACGTCGACAGGCTCTGTGCAACCGTCGGGTGGCTACGTCACTGTCGAGGTTCCCCATGAGGCGTATGTTCGACACCACCCAGATCGGTGGGGGGGATTGGATAGGCATGAGCGGACCCATCTCTGTCCCTGAGAAGAAGGCAACGTCGTCGTACGAGAAGTGCTCTCCCTCAAAGGAAACCGATCCATCCCTCCAGAGGGTGTTGAGAACTTCAAGTCCCTCCTCGAAGATCCCGGCCCGGCGCTTGAACTCGAGGCCGAGTGCTGCGAACTCACGCCGAACCCCTTCCTCGGGGTTCCCCATACATGCGCCCAGAATCGTCCTGCCACCCGAGAGAACGTCGAGTGTCGCCCATTCGAGGGCGAGGTAGAGCGGGTTGCGCGTCGATGTCACGAGGCATGCAGTGCCGAGATCGACGTGCTCGGTGCGTTGCGAAATCGCAGAGAGCAGGCTGATCGCCTCATAGCGCGGTTTCGAGAACAGGCTGTCGCCGACCCATACGGAGTCGAAGCCCTCGTCCTCCGCGACGGACGACAGGTCAAGCAAATCGTGGAGCGAGTACTGAGGGGCGATAAGTGGCTCACGGTTATTCAGGTTGACACCGAAATGCAAGACGAACCTCCTACGATCGCTCGATCGGCCAGTACCTCAACCGGAGACAGATACACTCCGAATTGAAGGTCAGTCTTGTATGTTAACAGTTAAATGTCAACACATATTCGTGACGTTGGAAAACGGACACAACAGATCGCGACAGAGAATCACCCGATTCGCCAATGTTGCGCCACCAACGCCACGCCCCAGACCGTCTTCAACGACCGCTGTCTGCGTGCCCCTTCGGGAGGACCGATGTCTGCATCTGCTCCCACTCATTGTCATCAAGACCCTCGACGCGCTCCAGCGGAACCGCCACATGGCTCCTTGTGAGATCTGCTGCAAGCTCGGCATCACCCGCGTGAACGGCAGCCATGATCTTTTCATGCTCCTCGAGGGATGACTGGAGATTGCCGCGTAGGGCGAGAGACCTGCGACGGTACCTCACCATCGGGCGACTCAGTTGAAGATGCAGCTGTTGCAGTGGGATATTCCCCGAATGATCTATGAAGAATCTGTGGAAATCTGCGTTTGCGTCGAAGAACATCTTCACGTCGTCTCGGAACACCGCTGTCTTCATTTTCTCCATGAGGCCATCCAGATCAGCGAGTTGTGCCGGAGTCAACCTCGGAACAGCAAGGCACACACCGAGAACTTCGAACACCTCACGCACCTGGTACGCGTCGAGAAACTCCTTACGAGACAGCATCCGCACGACCGCCCCACGACGCGGTCGGAGAACGACCAACCCGTCCGAGTTGAGTTGGCGAAGAGCCTCGCGTACAGGGCCTCTACTGGTTCCGTACTGCTCGGCGAGCTCGATCTCAGGTAGCTCTGTACCCGGGGGTAGCTCATCGTCGAGAATCGCAGCCTCGATCGCCTGGTAGATCTGTTCCCCCAGGGTCCGGGCCTCAATACTGGTCACGTTGGCATCTCCCCACAGTTCGGTTACCGTTGTTAACGGTCAACAATAGACGTCGTCGTCGAACTTTGCTGAGTAAATGATAGGTCGACTTCCCTCGCATGTGGTGTGGAGATAGACACACAAGTCCACGCGCGCAGTCGTCGGCTGAGATGAACTGAAGGTGCTGGTTTGGATTTCTGGTCGCTGAATACGGGAGCAGACGACCGATCGCCGGGTCGTTCCGATGTCAGGTCGCTTCGGGTGGGTGAGCGTTATCGGTCTCTGCGTGATGGTGGTGCGGATCCTCATGAGTGGGCGTATGCGTGGCG
>VAPL010805222.1_pt1 | contig 25014 bp, 24 predicted proteins | sample 3395061 | NCBI WGS metagenome assembly VAPL01 (sample SAMN08290444, study PRJNA428436) | hydrothermal vent metagenome | isolation source: Deep-sea hydrothermal vent chimney 2 | place: Pacific Ocean: Juan De Fuca Ridge | depth 2182 m m | reverse complement strand
TTTACTGTAGAGCAATGCCAATATTTTTGTGCCTCTCATACTACTTTTACTGTTTACAATATAGAATTAGGTGATAAAGCCAATGCTTGGAATTATTTTGTATATCAAGTCCAGAAAAAATATGATAAGACATTAACTGTTTTTATTGATGGAGACTGTTTTATATCATCTGGGTCTCTCAATGCCATGCTGAAAGCTTATGATGAAAACCCTAATGTAAATGCCATTGCGGCCTATCCAGCAACGGTAGGAGGGGATAATCTTATCATAAAAAAAAGAATGTTAACAAAAGGAGATTTTGCTGGTAATTTTTATGCTTTATCTCCTGCTTTTTTAACTAAAATAAAATTATTTGATTTCAGATTACCTACTGGATTAATAGGAGATGATAGTTTATTAGTTTGGGTTTGTGGAAATAATTTGTCTATTAAAAATAAACGTAACCCTGAGAATTATACAACGGCCATTGGAGCATTGTATTATTATGAAAGATTAATACCTAGTTCATATAAAAACATTAAAAAGTACTTAACTCGGTTGGATAGATACAGCCTAAGGCGACTGCAGCAAATATGTATACGCTGTTATGTTGATGAACTTGATTTTAAAAACTTGCCTCATAATATTGAGGCTATCTATCAATATCAATCATACCTATCATATAAAACTATCAGGTGGAATTTTATAAATACTTATTATGATATAAAAAACTTAATAAAGATTAAAAGGTCTTTAGTTATAAAAGATAAACTTAAATAGATTAATGATAACCTATCAGTTTTATGTAACGGGCTATTCCTGCTTCTGTTAAGTATTTAGCCTGTAGCTCATCTTGGGCTTGATTGGTTATTAATTTAATATCGTTAATAGTTAAATGAGAAATATATAATAATTTCTCTGCTAAATCATCAATATCAGTATTTATATAAGTAAACCCAGTTTTAGAATGTTCAATAATATCTTTTGGACCTCCACTATCAGGAACTAGGACAGGAATACCTGCAAGCATAGCCTCTAGAATAACTAAGCCAAAAGGTTCGTCAGGACAAAGGTGTAAAAATAAATCATATTTTTTTATTTCGTTTACAATATTAGAACAATAACCAGCATAGACAATATTTAGGTTTTGTTTTTGTGCAATAGATTGGTATTCATTGATGCTACCACCTGTTCCATATATTGTAAAAGACAATTCATTAAGTGCTGGATATTTTTTTAGTAATAAAATCAATAAATCTAATCGTTTAATTGGATCAAGTCGAGAAACTAAAATTACTCGCATTGGTGGCCAGTGAATATTTTTATTTGGTAAAATAGGCTGGTTTGTTGAAATAAAATTTTCTATTACAGATATTTTTTGTGGATTGATGCCATAAGAAGATAATTTATCCTTTACAAATTCAGACACAGCAATAAAACGAATTTTAAAGAAGCGTAAAATACGTTTTTTTTGATAGCTATTATTTTCATTGGCTCCACCATGCACAATATGAAAGTGATTTATATTTTTAAATAATATTATGCTTAATAAGGAATAAATAAAAGATTGGCTTACACTACAGGATATAATAATAATATTTTCTCTATTTAGAAAAAGCTTGATAGTCAAGCAGATAAATTGCCATTTACTCGTAAATGTACGGCTGCTAATACCAAGCTGTTGGGCTGTTTTAATGGCTGCGCCAGGTGGGCAAACAAGAACTTTATCAAAGCATGATGGAAGTCCTGTTAAGGTGGCGATAGCCATTCGTTCAGTTCCATACATGCCGCCGCAATACAAAGAATAAATAAGTGTTTGTTTTAATGATAGCTGTTGATTCATGTTGACAGAAAAATATTTTAATGAATATTTAGATAGGTGCTTTTAAAAATACAGTAGAAAAATTTATGAGCATTTTCTTAAATAGTGATAACAAAGTTTATCACTAAAACAATTTATGAGTTAAAAATGTCAGATAATTCTTTATCAAAAAAAATATTAGGTAGCTCTTTTTGGCATTATTTAACGAGTTGGAGTGATAAATTAATTGGTTTTACATCGACTATTATCTTAGCCAGATTATTAGTGCCTGATGATTTTGGGATTGTTGCTTCAGCAGGTATTGTTACAGGTATGTTTCATGTAATAGCTTCAGTAGGGACTGGAGAGTATTTAATCAGAAAGGAGCATATAAATGATGCTGATTTAAATACAGGCTGGACAATTAATATTATTATGAAGTCAATCTCCGCTCTAGCTATTTTTTTATTAGCTGGAGTCATTGCTGACTTTATGGGGGATCAACGTTTAGTTTTAGTTTTACAAGTCGCGTCAATACCTCCTTTTATTGCTGGATTTGCAAATATAGGGATGATCTTGTATGAAAAAAACTACAAACTTCGACCAAGTTTTCTTGTTGCATTTTCTACCCGTTTAATTGGTTTTATTGTAAAAATTTCATTAGCATTTATTTTACAAAGTTACTGGGCATTTATTTTATCTGATATTGTTGCAACTTTGTTTTATTTATTAGCTACTTATATTTCGCATAGCTACCGGCCAAAGTTTTCATTAGTTAAATGGAAAGAGCAGTGGATGTTTTCTCAATGGGTTTTATTAAAAAGTATTTTTGTTTTTTTACGGTTTAGAATAGATACAATATTTATTTCAAAGTTTTTTCCAGCTGAAGCTTTAGGTCGATACTCCGTAGCAAAAGATGTGGCGACCTTACCTGCTGGGCAGATTGTTGGCCCTATCACAGCATCACTATATGTAGGGTTATCTTCAATTCATAAAGATGCTGAGTTGTTTACCGATAAAGTTCATAAAGCAATTTGTGCGCTTTTTATTGTTGTTTTACCTATTTCCTTTGGATCATATGCTGTGGCTGAAGATTTGGTTTATGTATTATTAGGAGATAAATGGGAGCAAGCAATACCAATAGTTATGATATTAGCCTTTACTCTATTACCATCAGTTTTAAGTGATTTTCTTACTAAAGTAATGACAGCATTAGGAAAAGTAAAATTAATTTTTAAATTAGAAGTGTTTTTTGGGGTAATAACAGTATCATTATTTGCCTTGTTAGCGGAACAATTGACTTTAGAAAAATTTGCTTTACTAAGGGTTATGACGATTGTACTAAATACTTTAATTGTATTGGTTATTTTGAGCTGTAAATCAAAGTTATCTTTTTTTCGTATTATTGGGTTAACAATTATCCCCATAATTTCAGCTATCTTTATGGTTTTATTTATATTTGATATTCAGCATTTTATAAGTCAATTTGATCACTTAGCCCAATTATTATTACAGGTGTTAGCTGGGGCAGTTAGTTATTTTATCATTTTATCTATGTTGATTTATTTACTAAGAACAAGGGTTAATGAGTATCAATTTATTTGGAAGACCTTTTATATTTCTGTTTTTACTAAAAAACAACACAAATAGTTACTTTTCACCCAGTTAAAAATAACTGGGATCTGAAAAAATATCTATAATCTGCTAATTAAAAAATGCAGTTACTTCATTAACAAAGTTTTCTACATTATTAGTATTTTTTGCTTCTTCCTTTTCTATATGTTCTTGCACTAGATGTTTCGTTGCATGTGCATGCTCACGTTCACTATCAGAAAACCCATAAGCCAATCCATACCGGTCTTTTATATTTGGGTACCACATTTCTTTGGTTATGTTTTTTTCAGGGACAACAATTGATTCACACCCACACAGTACAGCAAATATAGAATATGCAGTATAACTATCAAACGAAATAAAGATAGAAACTTGTTTAAAGATTTTTGATATTTCTTTATGTGAAAGGCCATCAATTATGATGGCATCCTTTAAATCATATGGAATATCTTTCACTTCTCCTTTTCTAATCGTATAGGCAATACCATTTCTTTTTAAGGGAATATCTAATAAATTATAATATTCTAAAGGATAATCAATTATTTTTAGTTCATTATTAGATAAAAATGAGTTTTTAAAGTAAAAATCATCAATTGCAGTATTAAACTTAAAGTATATTTCATTAAACCCATAATATATTGTTTTTGTATGAAACCCAGGTTGATGCAAAAACCACCTTACTACCTTATCAGATTTAAGGGGGTTGCCATAAATAACTTCTGGATATATAACGATATATTGATCGATTTCTGTCAGTAAATCACCCTTAAAAATTGGAGTGTTAAATTTTTTATTAACTTTATACTTACCACCTATATTAAAAATTCTTTTCAATTCCCCAAAAAAAAAACACTTTAGATAATACTTAAAACCAAGTCTATTTATCTCATAGCTGGGAAAAAAAGGTACTAAATAGCTCTCATATCCAATTTCATTTAAAATATGACATAGTTTATGGAGAACAATGACACCACCCACATGTTCTTTATAATCTTTTGCAAAAATAATAAATTTAGTCTTCATTAAAATGTATTCCATAAAAATTAAATATACAACTAATAATATACAGGATATCTTTGTTGCAAATGTTGTAAAAAAGTGGAAGTCTTATGATTTTATCACTTTCAATCGTAGTATATTTATCATCACCATTAAATTTAGTATTTCTTATTCCAAAATCGGAGGAATGTAAAGGGATATAATGAAATACAGCTAAGATCTGGTATTTAGATAGAAATTTAAGTAAATCTGTTCTAACTTCAAAATCCGTAACTTTAATATAAAACATATGAGCATTATGGATACAATTATTAGGAATAACCGGTAATTTTATTAATCCCATATCCTGTAATTTTGATAATCCTTGATAATATATTTCCCATGATTTTAACCTGTCATCATTAATCTTATTTACCTGCTCTAGTTGCCCCCATAAAAAAGCTGCACTTATATCACTCATTAAATAACTACTACCAATATCTACCCATGAATATTTATCAACTGCGCCTCTAAAAAAAAGGCTCCTATTTGTACCTTTTTCTCTAATAATTTCTGCACGATCAATAAATTTTTTATTGTTAATAATTAATAAACCACCCTCTCCAGCACTGGTATAATTTTTAGTTTCATGGAAACTGAAAGTACCTAAATCACCAATTGTTCCAAGGGGCTTACCTTTATAGCTACTCATCATTCCTTGTGCAGCATCTTCAACAACAAATAAATTATATTTAGATGCTATAGCCATAATAGAATCCATTTCACAGGCTACTCCAGCGTAATGCACGGGAACAATTACTTTTGTTTTATCTGTAATCGCATTTTCTATTTTAGTTGCATCTATATTCATAGTATCAGGACAAATATCTACAAATATAATCTTTGCACCTCTTAAAAGAAAAGCATTGGCAGTACTAACAAAAGTATAAGATGGCATTATTACTTCATCCCCTTCTTTTATATTAAGAAGTATGGCGGCCATTTCTAAAGCATGTGTACAAGAAGGTGTTAGTAAAGCTCCTTCACTGTTAAGCTTGTTGGTAAACCATTTTTGGCACATACGTGTAAACTGCCCATCTCCTGAGATTTTTCCACTATTCAAAGATTCTAGTAAATATTTTTCTTCGTTACCTGTTAATACAGGCTTATTAAACGGTATCATCATCTTTCCTTTAAATACTGTTCTGAAAGGAGCAGTAAATCTTTATTTCGATCTTTTAATTTTCTTGCAGGGTTGCCAATATAAATACTCCATGGTTCTGTACTCTTTCTAACCAAGGTCATTGCGCCAACTGATGTTCCTTCTGCTAAAACAACCCCAGGCATAATAATCGCGCCAGCGCCAACAATAGAATGCTCTTTTAAAATAACTTCACTTTTATACTCATTCTTGTATATTTTAGGCACCGTTGAATTAGTTATCGTTCTTCCTGAGTAATCATCAGATTGAGTAAAAATTTTAACGCCATAAGCAATGGTAACAAAATCCTCAAAAATAATACCTTTTTCACCGCCAGCTACTAGGCACATAGGGGTAATATGAACATTACAACCAATATCTATTGTTCCAGATATAACGCAAAAATCATCTATTCTAGAGTTATCTCCTATACAAATATTTTCACAATTATAAATGCAAGCTTTATCACTTATACTCACATTATTTCCAATATATTTAAAACCCATATTTAAAATATGATGCCTAGAATAATAAGCCATGTATGCCCCTATATCCCTTAATAATAAAAATACCTTCATCAAAATTAAAAACTTTGCGAAGATGTTGAAAAAGTGAATATTCACTAATTTTATTTCTTATAAACTATACAACTACTCACTAAAAGTTAAAAAATTAAAGACTGAAATTCCAGATACATGATGAATTAGCTCTGATATTCAGTTCAACCATACATGGGACATGTCGCCTAAACATATTTCATAACCAAATGTGGACTGGAAAGAAAATATCCAGAATTTAGGATTTACTAATTACCAAGTTGCTTTAAAAAGTCTAGTATATATTATTAAATTAATTTTTAATTTTGAATAATCTAATTTTATTAAGTCTGAAAAAATATTAATTATTAGTTCTCTTAAAAAGAAACTATTCTTTTTAAAATTCCCATTCATGTTCTTTTTATATTTAATTAGCAAACCAATATATTTCCTATTAATTAAGCTATTAAAATCTTCTTCCTTTCTTATTTTCTTTACTTGATATCTAGCATGATTTCCTAGAGCAGCTGGAACGATGCCAACTTTTAACCCTGAAGCATTTACTCTGAATAAGAAATCATCATCTTCTCCATAATGAGGAAAAATAGGATCAAAATAACCTATTTTTTCTATACAGTTTCTTGTAATAAGCCATAAAGCAGCATTAACAAAGTCTGTTTGATAGACATCTTTAATTGTTCGATTTAATACATAGTCTGAGGTGAGGTTTTGAGTGTTATTGCTCCTCAAATACAAAGAGAAGTTATAATCAAGTATTTTATCATCTTTAGATCGGTGAATTGGAGAAAGCACACCATAAGTTGTATTGTTTTTATGGGTATCAATTAGTTTTCCAATTGTGTCAGGGTCTACTCGAGCATCTTGATTAAGCAGGAATGCATAATCGTAATTCATTTCTAATACTTTTTTAAGGCCTATATTATTGGCCTTTCCAAAACCAAGATTAACTTTAGATTTAATTAGTTCAACATTGGGAAAGTTAGTCGAAATTACAGAAATAGTATTATCACTTGAATTATTGTCTATGCAAATAATATCAGTTGGATAATCACTGTTCACAAGACTACTTAAGCAGTAATCCACCCAATTTTCACCATTGTAAGTGACTACTATAGATAAGACTTTTTTATTCATTTTTTACAATAATTGGTTGTTAGTGTTAGTACAGAATATTTTTTCTTTGTCAAAGACTTTATGTATTTGAATTTTACAATCTATTTTTTATTTTTTTTAAACCAATATAACCTACTGAAAGTATTTTATTCTAAACATGTATAACCAAGAGTTTACTGTTTTAAAAATAGTATATATTGTAATAAATTCGGTATATTTTAGTATAGTATAAAATTAATAATTTTTATTTTAAGGTGCAATGTGTCTATAAATGTATCATTACTCAATATATTAAAAAACTGGGTGAATAAGATATATACCAAATGATGAAGTTGCTATTTCATCTATAAATTTATTTTTTACTGTCTTATTTGCATGCATGCATAAATAATATTATTTTAATTATAAATACTAATATTCCTGTATTATTTAATATAAAACAACCTGTAGTAATTTTTATAAATTTATTTGAATAATAGATTGCTAAGCAACCTGTTAAAATAAGTAAAAATATAACCCATAAGATAGGTCTTGTTTTTATAGTTATTGAAGCTGAATTTTTGTCTATATAGTAGCCAGTAATAAAGCATGCTATGTACCATATAAATTCTTTAAACCAGGTTTTTTTATACGGTTTGTTTCTAACATAATACTAAAAAAACTATTTAATATGAAAAACATAAAAGACAAGAAAATTAATATTGTTAAGTCTGGTTTTTTCGGTTTGCTACCCGTTATAAACTGATTTATGAATGCTACAAATAGCATAAGCCATAGATACATTGAGAGATATCATAGATGACCTTCAGTTTTTCCTTTTGAAAAATAATCAATTTTTAGGTTCCATATTAAAGTACTCATATCCATACCTCTATAAATATTAAAGAAGATATAAAAAAGACTCCAAAAAATAAAAGGTGGCAGTATTTTTATTGCTATTTTTTCATAAAACTGTTGGGTGCTCATTTCCTTGCCAAGAATTACGGGACCAGAAATCATTATAAATCAGGGTACTGCAAAGTGAGAAGCTGAATTTAATATATTTGCTAGCCACCATGATGTTGTGCTGCTTATTTCTCCAAATTGATTATAAATAAGGCCTGTCACATGGATTACTATAACGGCAGTAATAGCCATTGTCCGTAAGTAATCAATATATTCTTTTCTCATTAGTTTTTAAGTAATCTATTAAAAGAGAATGATCCGTTATTTTTTGGGGGTCTTATCCATTTTTCAGGTTCTAAAATGTCTATTATGCAGTTATCTGCTATTTCGGATAAAACATGGTGAGGGACTCTCCCATACAGGCGGTAATTTTTATGTTTATGCATTGTTTGTATTAATTTTTTTAAATCAATACGACTAGAGTAATGCATAAGAGATTTTTTATATTCAAATAAATTTTCAAAAAAAGGTGTTTCCTGGATTAGCTTTTTTTCTAGATCATAATTTATTTGGCAATAATTAGAGTAGATTGTATTTGATGCGTTTGCTATTCGTTGATAAGTAGCAGCCATTTTAAATTTTAGTGGGAGATGTCTAATATCACCTTGGCCATTTATTAGCTGTTCTTTGGTTGTTTTTTGATAGCTTCCATATTTTCCAATGACACATTTTAAGTATAAGTCTTCAAATGAGCGATAGACATAATGGAGAAGCTTTGTACCTGATTCATATTGTTGAGTGGGGTGTTTTAACTCACAGTCATGAATTCTTAATTGTTCACAGAGCTCTGTTTTAACGATGTATTTACATTGTTTATCTATAAAACCTGGTATTTTTTTAGGATTAGGTTTATCAAAATAAGGGACAATCACCCAGTTTAATCTTATATAGTCGTAATTTAGCAAGGGTAAAATATCTTGAATATCAAGGTATTCATCAATATCCACCCATAAAATATGTGAAGTATTTATATTTTTAAGAGCTATATTTTGTATTTCATTAAACTCTTTATTTTCTACATATTCAGTATATAATTTTACATGCGTGTAAGGTTTACATTCTATTTCTAAATATTTGTAAGGATTACCTTTTGGAACAACAATATGAAATTCTTTACATCCTATTGATGTGTAATGCTCAATAAACGATTTAATGTAAGGAGCTTCCGCATCATAGGCTCTTGAAATCACTGATACACTGTTCATTTGTGCTCACCCCAGCTTGTAGAATAATAGTTAAAGGCTTGTTCTGGTAATGCGTGTCGAAATACTTTTCCTACTAAAGTATTTGACATGTAAAGGTCATTAATCGATAGATTTGAAAAGCTTGTTTTAAATGGCCTGCTTAATAATTTAAAGATTGTAGTGTTTGGTGCGAGAATATTGTCTAATTCTAGGTCTGTGCGTAAATATATTTCGATTGCATCTTCAAATGTAACGGGCATAAATTCGTTTTCATTTAATACTGTAGCTTGGTCTTTATGGGCATTAACAATGGGTTCAAGTGCACTTGCCCCTAGTTCATTATAGTGAAATTTATTTTTTTTATTAACCAAGTTATTAATAGTATCTGAATACTGGTTAATTATTGATGAGTCCTTAGTGCAGCCATAAAAACCAACGGGGTAATGTGATTTGTTATGTGATTGTCTCTGAGAAATAAAAAAAGACTTTTGATCGTTTAATAGGTCAAAATATTGGTTTATGGGTTTTAGTGCAACTGAACTTATGTCAATATAAAAACCACCATAAGTCTTTAGAAGGTTGGCTCTAATCACATCACATTTTACTGCTAAGTTAATGGAGTTAGGTTTAAACTTACGCATTGCGAGATCAAGACGTCCTTTTACATCAACTTGAATATCGCTGACATGCTTTGAAATACCTGGTAGGTATGAGTCTATATTCTGCGGGTTTAGAAATATTAAGTTAGCATCTGACCAATTATGTAGCATTGTCCAGCGACATAGGGTGATATAAGCAGGTTCGGCTTGGTTGTTAAAGCTTTCCCAATATAGCCATACAGGTTTTTTCATAACTTAATTACTCTTTATATGTGTTTAGTTGGCAATATTGGTTAATTGATTGGTAGATTGTTGTTGCTTGTTCGACAAGCTCGGTATCAAGAGTAATATTGGAGTAGTCGGTTACTTGCTTTTGGACTTTTCCAGTAATGATGTTTTGAGACGAATCGCCATATTTTTCCTTACCTGTATTCTTCATACGTTCATATTCGGCAGGTATAGGGCTTTGTAAATTTAGATAGTATTGTAAATTAAGTAATTCTGTTTTTGTTTCTGATCTTAACTTTTCAGCCTGTAGATAATAAAATTGATTGGGTATCTGTTGTGCTTGCTGTTTTATGCCTTGAAGTCGCTCTATGTAGTATTGTGTTGCTGGCTTTGCCTGGCAATAGGGATGACTGGGATCAGTTGTTTGATATAAATTAATTATACTACGAATGGTTTGTTTGGGTTCACGAAGCATAATGATAATTTTACTTCTTTGTAGTATTTTTTTATCTAAATGATGCTCATTATGTAAAATTTTATCAAAAAAATAGTGACTCTCTGTTTTTAATTGATGATCCTGTAGGTACAGAAGTTTTTGTCTATATAGGCTTTTCCAGCTGTAGTAGCCTATATGCATTTCGTAATAGCCTTCAGTTTCTGGGTGGTTACCAAGTAGATGACTTAATAAGCTAGTATTGCCTCGCATATGGCTAAGTAAAAATATATTTTCATTTTTTACGAGTGCTAATGGGTTTTTAATTATATTTTTAAGCTTCATGACATAAAAGCTTTTAGGCTAATTGATAAAGTATATATCAACCACTTTACAGTTGGTAATGCGCCAAGTGCTTCTCTTGCATAATAGAAAGCTTCTTTATATCTACCAGCATTATAAAGTGCTTCTGTAATATGTTTTAGTTGATAGCCTTTACCTAATTTACAGTTTTGAATAACGACTTGTCTTTTAGAGAACAGAATACCTTTGTTGTAAACGTTGAGTTGAAGTAATTTTTTTTCATAAACAGATACCATGGTTGACATGTTATCGGCTTTTTTAGGATTTGGAATATGATGTCTTGAAATAAAGTCAGGATTATAAAGTATGGTTTCAGCGGTATCGATTGATTTTATATAAATATCCCGATCACATTCGTAGCGTATGCCTTCATCCATACCTTTTATTGTATGGTAAAAATCTTTCCTAAAAATACTACAGTTTAAATGTGCAAAACCACCGCTGGTGAGTAGAAAAGAGGTGTCGACACTAAAAATATCATTGTGTTTGTTAGCTTTGCTGGGGGCGGTTTGAATAAGATCTTCTACCCAAACATTATTAGTCTGTTGGTCACCATTAGAAAAATAAGCTTTTTGATTGCTATAATGTACATCAACAGGTTTTTTATAGCTGCTGATATTGTCATGTGCTTTTTGAAGGTAATTATTATCAATCCAGTAGTCATCATCATCTAAAAAGCAGAGGTATTGGCCTTTAGCTTGATCCGCTCCATAATTCATAGAGTAACTTTGCCCATGTCCATTGGGGCGATGAATAAGGTAATGAAAATGAATATCAGGGTATTGATTTTCTAAGTCTTTATAAGCGGCTAGGTAACTTTCTGTAGAGCCATCATTGACGATAATAATTTCTTTGTGAGGAAATGATTGTTCGTATACAGATTTCAGGGCTAAGTGAAATAATTCAGGCCGGTTTCTGGTGGGAATGATGATTGAGAAGAATATTTGCTCATTGGCTTTCATTGTTGTACCTAGTTTTTTTAAGGCTATTTCTTAGGAATTAAGTTTTAGATATTTGTTAAATTTAGATTCGCCTAAACTTGACAGTTGTTTTTTTTAAAAAAACAACTGCAGCAAGTGAAATTAATAAGGTTGCTATTATTAAAATTGGTATGGAAAAAATTTGTATTAAATATATTTTTGGCACATTATTCATAATAATATAAATAAATATTGGGTGTATTAGATATATTTCAAATGATGAATGCGATAAAATTAATATAGCTCTGCTTGCATGAGATGTATTATTTTTCACATAAATAAATATTACTGAGCTCATTAAGAAAACTAGTATTCCTGTATTGTTAAGAATTAAAGAGTCTAATATTTTATTAAGGTATATTATGGATAAATAGTTTGCTGTCGATCCAATAGCAATGATTATAAGAAGTATAAAAAAATAAAATAATTTATTAAAATTTATTTTGTAAGAAATTTTATCTAGATAATACCCTAATATAAAATATGATATATACCAAGGAAATACTTTATACCAACCTATGTTTATTCCTTTTATTTCCTGGGCCATACTGGAAATAGTATTCATGATGAAAAAAATAAATGATACCACTATTAAGATAAGTAGGTCAGATGTACTAGGTTTTATGCCATTTATGTATTGATTAATAAATGGAGCAAATAACATTAAACATATAAACATCGATAAGTACCATAAGTGTCCACCTGTTTTTCCTTTTGAAAAGTAGCCTATTTTTAGGTTCCATATCATAGTATCGATGTCAACACCTTTAAAGAAGTCAAAGCCAATATAAATTAAGCTCCATAAAATAAATGGTGGTAGTAACCTAGAAGCTCTTTTTTTATAAAATTGTTTGACGCTTATTTCTTTACCAAGAATGACAGCACCAGAGATCATAACAAAAAGTGGGACAGCGAATCTTGAGCTAGAATTTGCTATATTAGCTACCCACCAGTTTATATTATTTATTTCCCCAAATTTATAATAATATTCTGCAGTAATATGAATAGTGATAACAGCAATAATAGCGATTGTTCTCAGGTAGTCTATATATTCCTTTTGCATGATGGGATAAACTTATAATTTTTTTATAAAGTTAGCAGAGTGTGCTCTTTTATTTTGTGTTATCAAACACTCAATTTTTATATTGGTATTTTGTAAAATTCATTTATAGAGCTGAATTCCCCATGGGCTTCATGACGAAAAAAATCAAGATATTGCTCAATTGTTTGTAAAAAAAGTTCTAGTTGCTGTTGGGTTCGTACATAAGGTGACCCTCCAGGCATAAGGCTCGAGCTGTGGTATGTTAAGCAGAATACCTTGTGATTTTTTCTGAGCATGCTTTTGGTTAGTCGTATTAATTCTTTAGTTGAATGGCCTTCTGGCGATAACCTGATACGCTCAAACAAACCTAATCTTGAGAGTATAGCTGGTATTTTAAGTTTTACTAGTTGTTCTTTTTGGGTTATTTTGTAAAGAGGACTACTAAATTGTGATAATGAGCCAACGTAGTCCACACTAAGTGGTATTTCGAGTAGTTTGCTATCTACCCAATAAGGCCTAGCACTTTGTAGTTGAGTGAAGTCTGGACCTTGGTACATACTAAAATCAGTATGGGGGACTGTGCTGCAATCAATGGTATAACCTAATTCACTTAGAATTTTATGGGTATTCTTACCTATACCATATCTCCCTGCTTTATAAATTGTTGGTTGGAACCCAAAATTACTTTCTATACTACGTGTTAATGTGGCTAGTTTTTCATATTCTTGCTGGTATGTTAAGTTACCAGGGAAAGAATTTTGGTTATTGACTTGTTCGTTAAAAGGGGGGGTGACCCACGGATGAAGGTGTGCACCGATATCACATTGTTGGGCATCATAAAGTTCTTTTAGTGCTTGAATGCTTTCTAATTGGCTAGAGACTGGGTAGTCAATTACGTAGGTTGGCTTTATTTTAAATTTATCAAATATTTTTTGTGCTTTTTCTTGATATGCAATATTTTTGACTTGAGTGCTGTTTCTGTCAAAAGGCTTGTTCCAGTCAAACTCTTCTTCTGTATCAATGACTATTATCAATGTGGGTCTTTTTAAGGAGCTTGTATCTAATAAGTTACTGCTTGTATTGAGCATATTAGTCGGTTTCTTTACTGATTTGATTGATACAATGTTGAATTTGTTTGAAGCATTGCTGGTAGTCAGATGGTGACTTCCCGTAAGGATCACTGATTTCTAAAGGTGATTCTTGTTCCGATGCCAGACTTCCTAGTAAATATGCTTTGTGGAAATGTTTGGGGTAAAGATCTTTTAGTTTTAGTAGATGCTCAATTTCCATAGCAAAGACAATATCTGCTTTATTTAGCATCTCTAAATTTAAGGTGTGCGAGGAACAGTTTTTCATTGCAATGTTATGTACTAGCGCAGTTTTAACCATATTAGGATCGGCAGGGCGTTGTGCTTTTAAGTGGAATCCTGCTGATTGTACATTGAAATCAGTTTTGTTTTGTTGAGTGTATATACACTCCGCTACTGTACTACGGTTAATATTACCATAGCAAAGAAATAAGATGTTATTGGCTTTATTTAGTATCTTAGGCAAAGTTTGCTGACGTTTAATCCTTAAATGTTTTTTGAATAGATATTTTTTAACAATAAAGTCACTAGTAAATTTTATTAACCACTTGAATGTGCGATTTAGTTCAATAAATCCTGGTTTTAAGTCTTGGTAGTGAAAAGCATCAAAGTGATGTTTATAGTGGAAAATAGATATAAAATCTACAAATAGTTGACTGTACTTTGGCCATTTAATTAGAGGGTTGTTATCTCTACGAAAGATGACTTGAATATACCAATAGAGGTCATCTTTTATTTTTCGAGAAATATGTCCAATTTCAGAGTTAAATTGCTTAGGGTGTTTTTTGTGAATTAGAAGTTGATATAAATACCAAGGAAAATCCGAACCAGCTGAAACAGCTAATGGAAGCGACCCCCAGAAGCGACCATTAATTTCCATCAAACAGCTCTGGTTGGTATGTTCATTATGTTTAAACTCAACCATGGCAACACCATGCCAATTAAGTGCTTGAATCAGTTTTTTTGAATACTCAAGTAATTGAGGGTTGATCGGGACACTTTTTCGTAAACAGCTTCCACCACCTGTGAGAGGAAGTTCGTGCATACGATCGTGTTGGAATGCATGAATGATTTGTCCATGATCGGCTATAAGCTCAATACCAGTTCCTGTTCCAGTAAAGTATTCTTGTAAAATGATTTCACTTGTTTTAAGTATGGCGTAAACTTTTTTTTGCAACTGTTCAGAATTAAAGGCATAGTCAACATTTAATTTTGCACGGACATCATTAGTAGGGTCGATAATTGAGCGTGTAGGTTTGATAACAATAGGATAATCTAACTCTCTGATACAATCAGTGAGGCATTGTTGTGAATCGATATTATAACTTTTGGGGGTTGGCACTCCTGCTTCTATTGCAAGAGCAAAAGTTTGACTTTTATCAGTTACTTTTTCTAGTGATATTGTGTCAGATACTGCCAGGGTAGTATGCTGTTCTATTAAGGTGCGAATTCTTGATAAAGGAAGAGTAGTCAGTTCAGTTACCGGAATAAGTAAATCGTATTGTGTGTTGCTTATATGGTTAACAATTGTTTGATTGAAGCCTTCGATGTCGCTGAGTGGGTCAGGATAAGTGAAAAAGTGTTGTGTGTATTTCGAATTTTTGCAAATAGCATCGTTATTAGCTGATGCAACAGTAATTGATAAACCTTTTCTACCTAGCGAGCGTACGATTGATAGTGTTGAAAATTCATCACCATCAAGAATAAGTATATGACTGTTAAGAGTTGGCTGTGAGGGCATCAGTTGAATCTGGATTTTTGGTTATGAAATCAGTTTGATTATATTGGGTATGAAGGGGTTGTGCAAAGGTTATTCTTATTTGCTGTTAGAAACAGATTAAGATGAGTTGAAACAAAAGTTGTTAATAGTGAGTGAAACAATGTTTGATAATTTAAATAGGTAGTAAATATGAGGGCAAAATTATTTTTATGGGGAATTGTGTACTTAATTTTTGTAGTTTATGGCAGTTTAGTGCCATTGGAAATAAAAGTCATCACTCTAGAAGAAGCTGTGTCTCGGTATTATTTGATCCCATATTTAGATTTAAATATGTCCTCTCGTGCGGATTGGATTGCAAATGCTCTACTTTATATTCCATTGGCATTTATGCTAGTAGGTGGTGTATGCCCTAGAAAAAATATAGTTTTGAAATTTTTTGCAACATGTGTAGTTATTGTTTTTTGTACTGGTTTAGCTCATTTTGTAGAATTTACTCAATTATTTTTTCCGAAAAGAACTGTTTCTCAAAATGATTTGATTGCTGAAACAATTGGGTCGTGTATTGGAGGCGTTTTGTGGCTTTTATTTGGCCGTAAATTTACGTCAATGGTGCGTAATGTTAATTTGGGGGGGTATGAATTTTTAAAGCAAAGTTTAAATTTTTATTTATTAGCCTATTTATTTTTAGCCTTTTTTCCTTTTGACTTTGTATTATCTTATGAAGAACTTGAAAACAAATACAATAGTATTAGTCATGGAGTAAATGGGTGTTCCAATGAGTTTTTAAGATGTATTGTTTCTTTAGTATCTGAAATTGTTATTACAATACCTATAGGGGTGCAAATTGCATTATTTGTAAAATACCCCCCTCATAGAGTATTAAGCGCAGTATTAATAGGTATAATATGTGGATCAAGTATTGAAATTATCCAATTTTTTTTAGTTACTGGGGTTTTTAGTCTTTTATCCATAATATATAAAACTTTAGGACTTTATTTTGGTGTGTTGATTTATTCTAAATCTAATGACATAAAAAATTTTTCAAATGTTAATATAGAAAAAGTTTTATTATTATTGTTGCCTCCATATATTATAGTGATTGCAGGTATTAATGGGTTCTTTACTCAAGAGTGGCTAACATTTAATAAAGGAATTTCTACTTTTAAGGAAATACAATTTCTGCCATTTTCTTATCATTATAATGTGTCAGAAATGATGGCAATGATGAGTTTGTTAGCAACTTCGGGAATGTATGGTGTTATAGGGTTTTGTTATGCGATGCTGCCAAAAAATAATAATAAATGGAACGCAGGTTTATATGCAGCACTTTTTTGTTTTATTATAGAAAGTGGTAAGTTATTTTTAGTTACTAAACACCCTGATCCAACGAATGTAATGATTGCTTTTTTTGCATCAATGTTTGGCTGTTGGTATTTATTAAATATTAAAAAATGGTTTAAAGAATATCATTTAAGAGATATGTAACCATGAAGTTAAAAAAAATATTTTCAATTTTTTTTGGAATCTTAATTTTATTTTGTATATATAGTTATCCCATAGATAGAGTTCTCTTAACTTTATTTTTATTATTATATTTAACTGTGCTTATCTATTTTCCAAGGGCGTGGTTAATTGTAATCCCTTTGTGTCTACCTGCTTTAGATTTAGCACCATATACTGGCCGTTTCTTTTTTGATGAATTTGATTTTTTAATTTTAGTTACATATTCTCATTTTTTATGGAGTAAGGAGCAAGAAAATACTATCACTTTTTTCTCTATTTTCAATTTAGTTTGTATTTCTATCTTTTATTTTTTATATATGGCTAGTTTATTCATAGGGCTGTTACCTTGGCAATCTATTGATGCTAATTCTTTTTCAAATTACTATAGTTATTTTAATAGTTTAAGAGTTGCAAAGGGGGCTATTTTTGCTATTTTATTATTACCTTTACTAAGAAGAGATTGCTCAGATAAAAGTGGGAAAATGATTTTTTCTTATGGTGTAGTTTTAGGTTTTGTATCTGTATGTTTTATTTCTTTATGGGAGCGCTTTATATTTCCTGGGTTATTTGATTATTCCAGTGATTTTCGTATAACTTCTTGGTTTTCTTCTATGCATACAGGTGGTGGACATATTGATACTTATATAATGCTTACATTTCCATTTTTGTCTGTTATATATAAAAAACCTCTTATATATAAAATTTTAACTGTTATTTTTTTTATTCTTGGCATTTATGTCTCATTAGTTACATTTTCTAGAGGTGTATATTTAGGATTTATTGTTGAAATTTTTATTTTATTTTTTCTTTTCTACTTACACTATAAGCCTGATTTTTTATCAAAAATAACGCTTCTCATGTCTGGTTTTATTGCAATTGTTTTAATTATTTCATTCTCTGTTTTTAGGGGTGAATTTATTAATAAAAGAATAAATAATATTAATAATGATTTTGATGTCCGTATGATTCATTGGCAAGATGCTATATCTATGATGAATAATAATTTTTCGACGAAGCTTTTGGGAATGGGGTTGGGTAGTTATCCTAGGACTTATTACATATTAAACTCTGAAAATGTGAGGCCAGCAAGTAGTTTAATTATTAAAGAAAGCGAACAAGAATATTTAAGAATAAGCAAGGGGGATCCATTATACATGGGACAATATATTGATATACAGAGTCATAAAATGTATATATTAAAGTATGATCAAAGGACTGGTGGTAATGCAAAGCTATCTGTGTCTATTTGTGAAAAAAGTTTGTTATATTCTTTTGAATGTAATTGGTTAAGTGCTACTAAGTTGCTGTCTAACAATGAATGGCAACATGTTGAAATCCTTTTTAATATGGGGGACGTGGGGGAGGAGCGAGGTGCTTTTCAGGTTAGTCGTCCTGTACAATTAGCCTTAAATCATGGATCAGGGAATGGTTATTTAGAGATTGATAATATTAAATTGACCGATGAATTTGGTCAAAATATTATTTCTAATGGTGGGTTTGAGCAAGGTCTTGATCGTTGGTTTTTCTCTACTGAAAATCATATGCCTTGGCATATAAAAAATTTATGGGTTTATGTTTTTTTTGAGCAAGGGGTTTTAGGGTTATTCAGTTTTTGTGTACTGGTTGTTCTTGCGTTAGTTAATTTAAAGTCTAGAATTATGGAAGGTGATTATTTTGCCTGTATTTTAATATCTTCACTTTGTGGTTTTTTTGTTGTCTCAGTTGTTGCAAGTCCGTTTGATGCACCGCGTTTGACGTTGTTGTTTTTTATTATTTTATTTTTTTCCTTAGAAAAGGTAATAAAACCTGGTCTTAACTAATGCTCTTAATAAATGAGGTTGTACAGCTTAGGTTTATTACTATTGGAATTCTTATTTCATTATTTTAACAACAGTAGAATGTAAGTGATTAATAATTATGTGAATTATATTTATCGTACTGATGAGTTGGTTTTTCTTGATGAGGTTTTTGATACCTTGTTTTTTGTATAAAAAGTTGTAACTAAGATGCTTGAACTTTGTTGATAAGGTGATTATGAATTTAAAATATAAAGTTGATATGATTTCTGAGCAAGAGTATCTAGCAGGGGAGCTAATAAGTCAGGTAAAGCATGAGTTGACTAATGGTGATGTATTCGCTATGGCTGGAGCAAGTACAAACCATAATCGTATTGTTACTAATATGCTAAGTGAATTGAGATTTGCTTTAAAAGGGTTGCCTTGTGAGCCTTTTGCATCAGATATGAAAGCTAAAGTAGGGCATAATTTCTTTTACCCTGATGTAATGGTTGTTTGTGATCATCAAGAAAATGACTTTGGAGTGACAGGCTCGCCCGTGATTATTGTTGAGGTTTTGTCAAAACCTACTCGTCAAATTGATCAGACCTTAAAGCGGTCAGCTTATCAGAGCCTGGAAAGCTTACAGGAATATGTGGTGATTGAGCAAGATATTGTGGATATAGATATTTGTAGGCGTAGAAATCAGTGGCGTTCTGAACATTTTTATTTGGGGGATGATGTGTGGTTTGAATCTATTGATGTTAAAGTCCCTGTTCTTGAAATTTATGACCGCCTGGATATTACCGATGTACAGGAGTATTTGTTAAGTTTGCAAACTGATGAGCGGAAACAGGCTAATGCTGAATAATGGCTATTGTCAATGTAATAAAAAATAAAGTCACCTTTATTAATGTCTTGTTTGATGTAATAAATTTTATTTCTTTTAAAAAAAAATAATATGAATTCAATTCTTTATTTGGTACATAGGTTGCCTTATCCTCCTAACAAAGGGGATAAAATCACCTCCTTTAACCTACTAAAATATCTATCAAAAAGGTATAAAGTTTATTTGGGGTGTTTTATTGATGACCCTGAGGACTGGCAATATTCTGAATATGTAGAAAGCTTTTGTGAAGACTCATGTATTGTTGATTTAAATCCTAAGAAAGCCAAAATTTTAAGTATACGTGGGCTTTTTACGGGTGAGGCTCTAACAGTCCCTTATTATAGAAATAAGCAACTACATAACTGGGTTGATAAGCTTATTGAGCAGAAAAAAATTGATTCTGTTTTAATTTTTTCAGGTGCAATGGCGCAATATGTTTCGGGTAAAATAGAGGGAAATATTCGTACTGTTTTAGATCTTGAAGATGTAGACTCTGATAAATGGCGTTTATATGCCAAAGATCATCAGTGGCCTATGAGCTGGCTTTACCAAAGAGAATCTGAAAAGTTACTTGCTTTTGAAAAAGTGATGGCTAATGAATTTGATGTGACTGTACTGGTTTCTAAAGAAGAAGCCGATTTTTTCAAACAGTTAGCACCAGAGGTCAGTGAAAAGATTGTTAATCGAGTACAAGGCGTAGATAGTGAGTTTTTCTCTCCTGAATTGAGTTATGAAAACCCGTACCCAGAAAATGCTATGGTTTTAACTTTTACTGGTGCTATGGATTATTGGCCAAATATAAATGCAGCTGTTTGGTTTGCAGAAGAAATTTTTCCTAAAATCAAACAACAATTTGAGCAAGCATGCTTTTATATCGTTGGTATGAATCCTTCTGATGAAGTACAAAAACTGGCTGAAAATAAGGCTGTTTTTGTGACTGGAGGTGTGCCTGATGTTAGACCTTATATTGCACATGGAATGTTGGCTGTTGTACCTTTGCGATTAGCCCGAGGCATTCAAAATAAAGTGCTAGAGGCAATGGCAATGGAAAAACCAGTTTTAGCAACCAGTAATGCTATGCAAGGTATTGTTCAGGGAGCTGGATTTACTCCTTTGGTTGCTGATGATGAGTTGTCTTTAGTTAATGGTGCAATCGCTATACTTTCAGGTGAGAATAAACAGGATGTTAAAGCTGGCAGGGCTACCGTTTTAGAGCATTATAATTGGGATACCAATTTACGACGAATTGAATTGTTATTAAAAGATGGGCTAAATTAAATTTTAGACTATAGTTATCATAAGTTAAAGCAGTTCCTGATTACCTATAAGTTTTAGCTAAATTTTGAAGGTGCACTGTTTTTTCTCATAGCCCTCCCTTGCTGGGGAGGGTTGGGTGGGGAGAATTTAAATAAATCTCTTTTGTTGATATAAAAAAGATAAAGAATAATTTTATTTCCCCCTCACCCAAAGCATTTTATGTTATTTGCATTATTACAACTCTAAAATAGTCGTAGGAAAAACTAGAAAATGAAAATAATTAGATCCAGAGCTCCATTAAGGTTAGGGTTAGCAGGTGGTGGTACCGATGTTTCTCCTTATTGTGATGATTTTGGAGGGGCTGTTTTAAACGCAACAATTGGCATGTATGCACATTGTACAATTGAACCATTAGATGAGAATAAAGTTTATTTTATTGCCTCAGATAGAAATGAGAGTTTTGCAGAAAAAGCATTAACCCAATTTGATTATGATGGTCTGTTAGATTTGCATAAGGGCGCATATAATCGAATTGTTCGTGATTTTAACCAAAATAAACCATTACCTTGTCGCGTGACTACTTATTCTGATGCATTAGCAGGGTCAGGGTTAGGGTCTTCATCTACAATGATGGTTGCTATATTAACTGCTTTTGTGGAGTGGTTGAGTTTGCCTTTAGGTGAATATGAAATTGCACATCTGGCCTATGAAATTGAAAGGGAAGAAATTGGTTTGTCAGGTGGAAGACAGGATCAATATGCAGCTACTTTTGGTGGCTTTAATTTTATGGAATTCAATACTGGAGGGCATGTTATTGTTAATCCGTTAAGAGTTAAAAATTGGATTATCAATGAGTTAAACAGTTCTATGGTGCTTTATTTTACCGGAGTATCTCGTTCATCAGCCAGTATTATTGATCAACAAATTAAACAGTTTAAAACCAAAGGTTCTGATTCTTTAGAGGCATCTCATAAAATTAAGCATGATGCTTATGATATGAAAGAGGCACTATTAAAAGGAAATATCCCCAAATTTGCCAGTATTCTAGAGCGTTCTTGGCAAGAAAAACAAAAATTAGCGCATAATATTTCTAACCCTGAGATAGATGAATTAATGAATAAAGCTAAAGCTGTCGGTGCATTAGCCGGAAAAGTTTCTGGAGCTGGTGGGGGTGGCTTTATTATGTTTATTGTCGATCCAGTTAAGAAAATGGAGTTAACAACTATGCTGTCGACAAAGTCTGGAATGACCGTTAATTTTAATTTCGAAAAGCAAGGAGTTCAATCATGGCTAGTTTAAATAAAAATTTTATAGAGACACAAATTCAAGACTCTATTAATACTAAGCAGTTGTTACTTGAGAGTAATGTAGTCATAGATTTAATTGAACAAGTCGTTAACGTGACTGTGAATGCTTATAATAATGGGGCTAAAACCATGTTGGCAGGTAATGGTGGAAGTGCCGCAGATGCTCAGCATATTGCAGCCGAATTGGTTAATAAGCTTTGTTTTGACCGTCCTGCCTTGTCTTCAGTTGCTTTAACAACTGATACTTCAGTGTTAACAGCTGTGGTTAATGATTGTTCAGTGGAAACAATGTTTAGTCGGCAAATTGAAGCTAATGGTAAGCCTGGTGATATTTTTTTTGGTATTTCTACCTCGGGTAATTCAGCTAATATAGTAACGGCATTAAAAAAAGCGCGTGAGCAAGGGATTATAACGGTTGGTTTTACAGGTGAGAAGGAAGGTAAAATGGATCAATATTGTGATTATTGTTTAAAAGTGCCTTCAACAAATACGCCAAGAATTCAAGAGTGCCATATTTTAATGGGGCATATTATTTGTACAATGGTTGAAGAGCAGCTGTTTGGGCATTTAAAATGAAAGAAGCTATAATTTTGGCAGGGGGCTTGGGAACACGCCTTTACCCATTGACATTAACAGTTCCAAAACCGATGGTTCCAATTGCTGAAAAACCTTTTCTTGAATATTTGCTGGTTCGATTGATTGAGAAAGAGTTTTCTCGTGTTATTCTTTCAGTTGGACATTTGGGTGAGCAGATTGAATCTCACTTTGGTAATAAATGGCAAGGTTTGGAGTTAGTCTATGCCTATGAAGAAAGTCCTTTGGGGACTGGAGGCGCAATGGCTTTAGCTTTATCTTTTGCTCAAGATGAGCAGGTGTTAGTTTTAAATGGGGATACTTTTTGTGCTATTGATTGGCAAGCTATGGCGTTATTTCATACCAAGAAGCAAGCTGATTTAACGATAGCTTTAAAACCCATGCAAGAATTTGAACGTTATGGCAATGTTGAAGTGCTCAATGAGCGGATTATTGCTTTTGCCGAAAAAAAATATGTTAGATCTGGACAGATAAATACGGGGGTTTATATTTTAAATAAATCTCTGTTTAAGAAATTTAATATGCCTGAAATATTTTCATTTGAAGTTGATTTTCTTCAAACAAAATTAGCGGAAGTTTTTGTTAGTGCATTTATAACAAATTCTTATTTTATTGATATTGGTATTCCAGAAGACTATCAGCGAGCACAAACTGAATTGGTACAAGAAGTCTAGCTGTACTTATGGCAATTATTTTTACTGATTTTGTAGAGCTACCTGATGAAGCTATTTTTTTATTAAAATCTAGTTATGTTGATTTTTTTTCTTCTTTTTCCTGGTATGAAAACTGGATTAACAATGTACAGTTATTAGAAAATGAACAGATTACTTTTTTAAACTATTTTCAGGATAAGGAATTAAAGCTATTAATACCGCTTAAGTTTAATAATTCAGCATTAGAAAGTTTAACAAATTATTACACCCCCATTTTTAAAATTTTATCTACTACAGATTATGAAAGGCAGGCTCTTGTAAAAGACTTTTTAACAGAACTGAACAATGAAGATGTTAAGTGGGATTTTATGATATTACAGCCTATGGAACTGCAACAAGTTTCATTAATATCTTATTTAAAAGATACCGGTTTACCAAGCATTCCCTTTTACTGTTTTGCAAATTGGTATTTAAAGGTTGATCAACGTTCATTTGATGAATATTTTGCAGGGCTTTCTTCCCGTGTTAGAAATACTGTAGCCAGAAAAACAAAACAGTTCAATAGGCTTGAAGGAACAAAACTTGAAATTGTACATAAAGGAGAGGCGTTGGAAAAAGGGATTAAAGCTTTTGAAGCTGTTTATGCTTCAAGCTGGAAAGGTGAAGAAACCTTTCCTGGTTTTATTTCTGGTTTAATGCGAATGGCTTCAAAACAAGGGGCGTTACGTTTAGGCGTTGCGTATATAAATGATGTGGCTGTTGCCGCTCAATTATGGATTGTTGCAGATGATACTGCATATATTTATAAATTAGCTTATGATGAAAAATACAAGAAATTATCTATTGGCTCTATTTTAACGGCAACTTTAATGCGTTATGTGATAGATATTGATAAAGTAGAATGTGTTGATTATTTAAGTGGTGATGATGCCTATAAAAAAGAGTGGATGTCAGATAGACGAGAGCGTTGGGGAATAATGATTTTTAATTGGCGGACATTACCAGGCTGTTTAAAAATGATTAATGAATATAGCCGGTTTTATTTTAAGAAATATTTAATATTTAAGGTAACTCGCAATAATTAAACCACCCAAACCTCGTTCCCATGCGCTACGTCACTGCCATTGACTTAAGGAAAAACCGTAGGATGTGCTGAGGTACGAAGCGCATCTTTGTATCATTGATGCGCTTCCTGTCGTCAGCACATCCTA